>Ga0209598_10001108_pt1 | contig 22004 bp, 21 predicted proteins | sample M_140807_EF_Meta_FD_187317 | JGI IMG/M metagenome (GOLD analysis project Ga0209598, IMG submission 187317) | Freshwater microbial communities from Lake Montjoie, Canada to study carbon cycling - M_140807_EF_MetaG (SPAdes) (version 2) | ecosystem: Environmental > Aquatic > Freshwater > Lake...
ACGGGGAAATCGGTGTGGGCCAGATCCGTGCCAGGGGAAATCGCCACCGGGCTCTGATCGAGCCAACGGACGGAGCAGGCCAATTCTTGAAGCACGAGCCAGGAGGCTGCCAGGTCCCAGATCTTGGGGGTGGCCTCCAGAGCCGCAACGGTCTGCCCCATCGCCACACTCACGAGATTCAAGCTGGCAACTCCCAGCAGGCGGATCTTGCCCGGAAACCGCCGATTGGGGAGCTTCTGGAGCACGCCGATCGAACGGCTGCAGAGAGAAGCACAGCCCACGCGATGGGTCTGCTGGGAAGGGGGAAGAAGCGGCTTGCCATTGCGCCAGGCCCCCTGACCCCGCACCGCCACGATCCGCTGGCGCAGTGGCGGCACATCCAGCACGGCCAGCACCGGTTCCCCGTGCTCGAAACGCGCCATGGAGATAGCCCAGTAAGGGATGCCGGCAGCGAAATTGGTGGTGCCATCCAAGGGATCCACCACCCAATAGGCCGGTGTCAGGGGAACACGCTGATCCCCCTCCTCACTCAGCACGCCTTCCTGGGGATAGAGAGCCGATAATCCCTCCACCAACGTGGCATCGCTCCACCGGTCACAGGCTGTGATCAGGGAACCATCCGACTTTTGGCTGGAAGCCATGTGGCCAAAATCAGCGCGCTGCCGCTCGGCAACCCGATCGAGCAACACCTCCAGCGCTGCAGGAAGAGTTGGCCCTGGATCGGCAGCCGCCTGGATCGGGAGATTGAGGGAGTCGGTCATGACCATTCCGCCTGGAGCACCTTCGCCAGGCTTTGGCCGGTGTCATGACGGAACTGGCGAACATTCACACGCTGCAGCATCAGCAGCGCGGCAATCGCCACGAGAAGTTCGATGCCAAGCACAAGAGCAAAGGCGGGATAACTGGCCTCCGATCCGCGCAACGCCCCTCCAGCAGTGATCCAACGACCCAAATCCAGCAGGCCACCACCGATCACCTTGCCCGCAGCCCGGGAAAGAGCCTGGGCCAGACCCCAGACCCCCACGAAGGTGCCGGCCACCTCCGGCAGGGTGAGATCGAGCATCAGGCACAGGGCTCCATTGGTGCCGATGCCCGCCGCCAGACCGAAGAACACCATCACCAACTGGAGGGCGGGCACGCTGGCGGTGATGCCGCAGAGCAAAAGGAGCAGCAGGCTGAAGGCGATCAGCTGACAACCGAGACGGGCCGTGGCCAACTTGCCCAGCGCAGGCACGATCCAGAGCCCCGCCACCAATAGGCCAACCAGGGTTCCCACCCCCCAGAAGGCATTGAGCTGAGCGGTGGCCCCGATGGCCATGCCGAAAACCTGGGCTCCGTAGCTCTCGAGCACCGGATCCTGAAGAAACAGGGCGAGCGTGAACAGAATCAGGAACGAGAAGAAGATCAGCACCTGGCGGCTTGAGCGGATCAGGGTCCAGGCCTGCGCCAGGGTGACACCATCCTCGCGGGTGCGGCCTTCCGAACTTCCTTCCAGGCCCATTGCCAAGCTTGGTGCAGAACGGGCGGGAGACTCCATGCCCCAGGTGGCGATCACGGTGAGGGCCATCACGGCCATGGCCACCCGGGCCATGAAGGTGCTGAGGGTGCTTTCCAGGAGCCGCGGATCGCGAACGCCATCCAGGGAACGAAGGCTGAGGCCGATCAGGATCGCGCCCACCACAATGCCCACCGTGAGCATGCACCAGATCAGGCCCACCGCCCGGGATCGCTCCGCCTCACGGGTCCGATCGATCACCAAGGCCAGATAAGGGGTGGTGGCGAGGGACACGGCCAGGCCGTAACAGGCGAAAAGCGCTCCCAGGGCCACAACGGCCAGGGCGCTGGCACCGGCTGAACCCTGGTGCAGGACGCGACCCACCGCGAAGATCACCGGCACCGCCAGCATCGCCAGCCCACAGAAAAAAGCCGTGCCCAGCAGCACGTAAGGGACCCGGTGGCGGCCGGCGAAGGGATGGGCATCGGAGATCTGACCGAACAGCACCCGCGACGGTGCCACCACCTGCTCAAAGGCCAGGGAGCCGCCCACGAGCAGACCTGGAAATCCCAGTTCGGTGAGCATCACGCGGTTCAGGAGCCCGGCAAAAATCACCGCCAGGCAGCCCAGGCAGGCCTGGAACAATCCCAGCCTCAGAATCTCGGGGAAGCTGAGGCTGGGGCGCAGGGAGGGTGCGGGGAGACCTTCGGCCAAGGCTTCAACGGCGGTTGGCTGCCGGCGGCAGCTGGGCTTGGGCCGCCGGACAGGCAGGAACCAGCGGCAGCGGCTCCACCGGGACATCGGTGGCGCCAGGCACCACGGGTTTGGTGGCGGGCAGACGAGGAGGCTCGCAGGTGGCGATCTGGTCGAGACCGGTGCGGCGCCTGAGCTCTACCAAGGCCTTGTTGTAATCGGAGATGGCGGTGGAGTAGCGCACCTCGGCCTGGGTGAGGTCGCGCTGGGTGTCCACCACCTCTCGCTGGGTGGTGACCCCGGCCTGGAAGCGCAGGCGGGCGAGCCGCAACGATTCGCGGGTGGAGATCACTTCCCGGGAGGTGGTGAGGATGTTGCGATTGTTCTTATCGAGTTCATAGAAGCTTCTCTCCACATCAACGCGGATGCTGTTGCGCTTCTGGGCGAACAGGAAGCGGTTCTCCTGGGCCTTTTGTTTCTGCAGCCGGTAGGTGGCCTGGGCGCTGCCGCCGTCGTAGATCGTCCAGTTGAGGTTGAATCCCACCGAATTGTCCACATTCCAACCGGTGATCTCCGGCACCACGGCCGTGGAGAACTCGTAGCCATAGCTGCGGCCGAAACCGAAGTTGTTCACGATCTTCAGGAAGGGTTGCACCCTGCCCAGCTCCGCATTGGCGCTGCTGTTGGCGATCGAGATGTCCAGCAGGATCTGGTCGAGTTCCTCGCGGAAGGCAAAGGAAGCCACGATGCTCTCCTGCAGCGAGGGCAACCAGGTGCCGATCACCCGAGCCGGATCGGCGGCCGTGGGGGTCACATCCTGGGGGAGATCGAGCAGGGCAGCCAGGGAGCGGCGGGCGGTGGCCTGAATCGCCAGGGCATTGGTCAGCAGCTGCTCATCGCGGGCCAGCTGGGTTTCCGCCTCCAGCACCTCAAGCTTGGTGGCCACGCCGGCCTGAAAGCGGGCGCGGGCATCCCGCAGGCTCACCAGCGAAGCCCGCACCCCCTCCTGGCCAATCTGCACCTGTTCATCGGCGGTCTGCAGGTCGAAATAGGCCAGGGAAGCCTGCAGACGCAGGTCGCGCAGGCCAATCAGGTACTGGTTTTTGGCCTTTTCAAACTGATCACGGGCGATCGCGATCTGGGGGGTGCGGGTGGGGTCGATCAACGACCAGCTGGCCTGTAAAGCAGCCTGCATCCGCCAGATGCTGGTGATGGTGTTGCCCACTGGCTGGCCGGTTCCGGTGAGGCCCGAGCTGTATTGCTGGCCGCCGGAATAGAACGGGAAGCTGCTCGTGTTGATGCCGAGCTGGGGGTACCAGAGGGCGATCTTGGCGCGGAGATTGGATTGGGCCTCCTCCACCTGCATGGCGATGGCCTTGAGGTCAGGGTTGTTGACCTCGGCCAGAATCTCCACCTGATCAAGGCTGAGGGGCCGCAGCTGGGTGATGCGCACCTGGCGGGGGCGATTGGGAAGGGCCAGGGATGCCGGGGCCACCAGATCCCGCAGTTCGGGGGGCAGGGTGGTGGCTGCAGGGGGCAGCACCTTCGGATTCGACTTGGGGCGATCACCCTTCTCAGCGGGCGCCAGGGGAAGGGCTTCGGGAAGCTGCAGCAGGGCCGCCTGCCCCTTGGGGGGCCTGGCCTTCGGAGCATTGGATGCCTTGGGCATCTGCACCTTGACCGGCTGGAGGGCGGGAGCCACCCGCGCCGGAGCCGGCGCCGTCAGGGGCGCAGTGGGAGCCGCAGGCCCCGGAGGCAGGGCCGCTGGAGCGGAAGCGGGAGCGCCGGGCGGAGCAGTGGCCGCGGAGGCCACCGGGGCCATCAGGGCAGAGGCCACCGTCAGGGAAGCGAACAGGGGGTTGAAGCGCCGCAAGACGGAAGCGGGAGAGTGGTGGTGAGCTTAGGCAGCTTCCCCCACCGAACCGATGCAGGCGGCCACCAGATCGTCCGCCCCTCCCAGCAGCCGGACCGGCGCGCCCAACTGCTCCTGCAGCTCCTGCAGCCGCATGTCGTCGAGAAAGACATCCTCGCCCTCCCGGAGCATCACCCGCGGCAGCAGCAGCAGCTCCCCCAGGTCGCGGTCCGCCAGACCCTCCAGCAGATCCGCGCCGGTGAGCAGCCCCGTGACCACCAGTTCCTGGCCCCAGTAGGGACTCGGCAGCCCATGGAGAAGCAGTTCCAGCCCCGCCACACGGTTGAGGCGCTCCACCGCCGGCGCAAGCGCTCCCGCCACCAGCTTCCCCACGACCCAGCTCAGCCGCCGCGGCGGCTCAACCCGATCCGGCAGGCTTCGGGTGGCAACCTCGAGCTCCTCGAGAAAGCCGCGAATGCTCCCCACCCCGTTCTCGCGCTGGGGGAGGTCCTCATAGCTGGCGCGGGGCGGCAAGGGGCGGCCGGCCATCAAATACCACTCATCGGAAAGCCAGGCAAAGCGGCTGCCGATGGTGGCCTGGAACTCCTGCTGCAGCGGTTCGACCCGGGCGATCACCGCTGCCGCATCGGCCGGGGTGACCGCCCGCAGACCATCGCCGGGGGGGCGGAAGCGGGTGAGGCCTACCGGCACCACGGCCGCGGACAGCACCGCCGGCCAGTCGCCGGCGCCGAATCCCGCCAGATCCCGGAGGGTTCTCTCCAAGGCTTCGCCATCATTGAGATCCGGGCAGACCACCACCTGGGCATGGATCTGCAGTCGCCGCTCGGCGAACCAGCTGAGCTGGTCGGCCAGCAGGGCGGCCCGGGGATTCACCAGCAAGCGGCTGCGTAGCTGGGGATCGGTGGCATGCACCGAGACGTAGAGAGGGGAGAGCCGCTGCTCCTCAATCCGCTGCCAGTCGCTGGCGGTGAGGTTGGTGAGGGTGAGATAGGAGCCGTAGAGAAAGCTCAGGCGGTAGTCGTCGTCCTTGAGGTAGAGGCTGGCGCGGCGGCCGGGGGGCTGCTGATCGATGAAGCAGAAGGAACAGTGGTTGTTGCACTGGCGCAGGCCATCAAAGAGCGCCTCGGTGAACCCCAGCCCCAGGCCCTCATCCGCATCCTTCTCCAGCTCCACCACATGGAGCGTGCCATCGGGATCCTCCACCTCCAGGATCAGGTCCTCCTCTCCCTGGAGCACCTGGACATCAATGAGGTCCCTCGGGGCGACGCCATTGATGCGGATCAGACGATCGCCGGGCTGAAAGCCCAGCTCCTCCCCGATCGAACCGGGTTCCACGCTGGCCACCACGGCGGCAGCGGGCAGCCGGTCGGACCGCGGCGCCGCCGGGTTGGCGCTGGCCCCCTCAGGGGCTGTGGTCTGGGTCTGGGCGGCGATCCCGGCCGAAGGCTCCTTCCACACCGCAGCGGCTCCCATTTCCCGTCAGTCTGGAACCGTGGCGGCCAAGGCGCCGGCAAGGGGGCGAAACCCTCAGGGATGCGCGCCCTGGAGATCGCGGAACCACACCAGGAGCACCAGGCCGAACAGCAGGCGGTAGGCCACGAAGATCCAGGTGCTGTTGCGCTGCAGAAAACGAAGCAGCCAGGCAATCGCCAGCCAGGACACCACTGTTGCCGCGACCACGCCCACCAGGGTGGGCAGCAGCCCCCCGTTGGCCTTCTCGTTGAGAGCGTTCTTCAATTCCACCAGCCCGGCCAGGGTGATGGCGGGAATGCCCAGCAGGAAGGAGAAGCGGGCGGCCGACGCCCGCTCCCAGCCATCAAAGAGCGAGGCGGTGAGGGTGCTGCCGGAGCGGGACACCCCGGGCACCAGGGCCAGCGCCTGGGCCAGACCCACCAAAAGACCATCGCGGGGCATCACCCCATCGAGATGGCGGCGACGGCGGCCCACCAGTTCAGCGATGGCCAGGAGCAGCGCCATGACGATGGAGACGATGCCGATCGAGGTGACACTGCGGATGGGAGAGGTTTCATAGCCGGGGAACCAGAGCTTGAGGGCCATCCCCGCCAGCACGATCGGCACGGTGCCCAGGGCGATCGCCACCCCGAGCCGGGCGGATGGATCACTCCAGCGACCATCCCGCAGGGCCCGGCCGATGCCCCGCACCACCTCCAGCAGATCCAGACGGAAGTAGGCGAGCACGGCCAGAATGCTGCCCAACTGGATCACGGCGGTGAAGGCCACCCCGGGGTCCCCCCACCCCAGCATCAGCGGCACCACCTTCAGGTGAGCGGTGCTGCTGATCGGCAGAAACTCCGTGAGCCCCTGCACCACGCCGAGCACGAGGGCATGCCAGCAGGCGACAGCGAGGGAGGGGGCCTCAGCGATGGCAAGGATCGGCATCGGGAGGGTGAGAGGCGAATGAGAATGCGACGAACCCTATGGCGGCAGCGGGACGCGGGCCAACCCCCACACCCCTTAACGTTGGCAACCATTCCCTTGAACCTGTGGTCGGGACTCCAGCTGCCCTCAGTTCCCGATCGCTTCCCTCCACTGGGCTGACCTTCCCGGGCGACATTCTCCTGCCCCTCTCGGCAGTGCTGCTGGTAACACTGCCGGTGTTCCTCCAGGCCCCCTTGGTGCGGCAGGCGCCCTTGGCGGCCACTCTTTTCACCGCCCCCTTGCTGGCCGCCGGGGTGGTGCTCGAAAGCCACGGCCGTGGCCCCTGGAAGCCTCTTGGCCCGCTGCTGGTGGGGTTCAGTGGCAGCTGGCTGGCGGGATGCCTTTTCTGGGGATGGTTCCGCCTCCATCCCCTGCTGCACCTGCCGATTGAAGCCTTCGCGCTGCCCCTGGCCGTGGCGGGTCTGTCGGGTCGCTGGCGCCTGGCGGGAGCCTTCTACCTGGCCTCCCTGCTCGGCACCGCGGCCACCGACAGCGCGATCGCCCTCACCGGCCTGATGCCGCTGTGGCCCGAGGTGCTCGCCGCTCCCGTTTCGGAAGCGCCGCTGCTGCTTCGGCAGGCTGGAGAAATGGTTCTGGCTCCAGCCAACATCACCCTGGTGCTCGGCATGGCTGCCCTCCTGCTCGGCACCGCTACCCAGCTCTGGAAGCGAGGGGGTATCGCCCGGGTGAGTGCCGCCACCCTGGCTACCACCCTGGCGGTGGACGGCTTGTTTCTGGCGGCCGCCCTGTTGGCCCCCCTGTGGAGCGGTGTGATCTGAGGACAGCGCGCTCCGATCTGAAGATCTGCGAAAGCCGGGAAACCGTCCGGGGGAACCGCGTCAGGTGTTCGGTAACGTTGACCCAGGCCCAGGCTTCCTGACGGCCCGTTCCCTTTCCCTTACGCAACGGAGTGTCGTGATGAAGCGGCTGCTTGCCTGGCTCATGAGTGGCGTTGTGCTCGCCGGCCTGCTGGTCACCCTGCTGCTGCCGGGTCCTGCCCTGGCCGACGACCGTCGCAACGTGGCCGATGACAAGATCGCCGAGACCGCCGGCAAGGTGGATCTCAACAACTCCTCGGTGCGTCGCTTCCAGCAGTACCCCGGCATGTACCCCACCCTGGCGGGCAAGATCGTGCTCGGCGGCCCTTACCAGAGCGTTGATGACGTGCTCAAGCTTGATCTGACCCCGCGCCAGAAAGAGCTCTTTGAGAAGTACAAGGTCAACTTCACCGTGACCCCTCCCTCAATCGCCCTCAACGAAGGCTTCGACCGGATCAACGACGGCGTCTACCGCTGAACCAGCGGGCGTTGGGCCCATCCCAAGTTCAGCTGAGGACCCATCCTTCTCAACCGCCGGAGACCGGCGGTTTTTTTGTTGGCTGGTTTCTCTGAACCGGCCCGGAAGCCGTGCTCCCATAGGCTCCCTGCAGCGGGGCTTGGCGATGCAGCATCCGGATCTGGCCGCCGCGTGGGATGTGGTGGTGGTGGGCAGCGGGGCCGCCGGCCTGATGACCTGCCTGGAACTGCCTGCCGGTCTGCGGGTGCTGCTGCTCAGCAAGCAGGATGGCCCCCCATCCGCCAGCCGCTGGGCCCAGGGCGGGATCGCAGCGGTGACCCGGCCCGAGGACAGCTTCGCGAGCCATGTTCAGGACACTCTGCGGGCGGGGGCCGGACTGTGCGACCCGGAAGCGGTGGAGCTGCTGGTGCGGGAGGCGCCGGGCTGTGTGAAGCGGCTGCTGGCGCTGGGCATGGCCTTCGATCGGGAGGCAGACCAGCTGAGCACCACCCTCGAGGCGGCCCACAGCCATCGGCGCGTGCTGCATGCCCAGGACAGGACCGGAGGCGCCCTGGTGGATGCCCTGGAGCGCGAAGTGCTCCGGCGGGAGGGCCTGGAACAGCGCAAGGGCGTGCCGGCCCTGCAGCTCTGGGTAGAGGGAGGTCATTGCGTGGGCCTTCAGGTGCTGGAGGGGCAGCGGCTGCGCTGGCTTCGGAGCCGCGCCGTGGTGTTGGCCTGCGGCGGGGGCGGCCACCTGTTCGCCCACACCACCAACCCAGCCCAGGCCAGTGGCGACGGGGTGGCGATGGCCTGGAGGGCCGGAGCGGCGGTGCGGGATCTGGAATTCGTGCAGTTCCACCCCACGGCGCTGATGCTGCCCGGGGCACCCCACTTCCTGATCAGCGAGGCGGTGCGAGGCGAAGGCGCCCGTCTCTGCGATGCGGCGGGAGAGAGTCCGGTGGCGCATCTGGCCGGCGGCGATCTGGCCCCCCGCGACCAGGTGAGCCGCGCCCTGGCTCGCCGGATGCAGGAGCTGGGGGTGGAGAACCTCTGGCTCGACCTGCGGCCGGTGGGGCAGGAACGGCTGGCATCCCAGTTCCCCACGATCCTGGGCCGTTGCCGCGCCCTTGGCCTGGAACCCACCGCAGCCCCGATCCCGGTGGCCCCGGCGGCCCACTACTGGATGGGCGGCGTGAGCACCGACCTGGAGGCGGCCACGAACCTGGCCGGTCTTTATGCCGTGGGCGAAGTGGCCTGCACGGGGGTGCATGGCGCCAACCGCCTGGCCAGCAACTCCCTGATGGAATGCCTGGTCTTTGCCCGGCGCCTGCGGCACATCCGCTTGGCCGCGCCTGCACCACCGGTGCCGCAGTCCCCCAGCCGCCCCCTGCCGGAACTCCCGCTGCCGAATACGGACCTGCTGCGGCGGGAGATCACCAGCCTGCGGCAGCTCTGCTGGCAGGTGGCCGGTGTGGAACGCAAGGGCAGCGATCTGGCCGCGGCGTTGAGGGAGGTGCGTCGCCGCCGCCACCAGCTGGAGGCCGAACCCCTGGTTGAGGCCATTCATCACCAGGCGGTGGACCAGCCGCTTGAGCTCAGCGGGATCACCGCAAGCGGCTGGCGCATCCTGCACGACCTGCGCCAGCGCCTGCTGCTGGCGGAGCTGCTGATCGAAGCGGCGTCATTCCGCCAGGAGAGCCGGGGCGGACATTTCCGCACCGATGCGCCTGCCCAGCAGCCCTTCTGGCGCTGTCACACCCTGCAGGAACGGGGCCGGGGAATCCACACTCGGCCGCTGGGTCAGGGGCTGGGAACGGTGCCCTTGTAACCGCTGAGTTCGGCGAGCTTGCTGAGCGGCTTCACGCCGGAATCAACCTTGCCGTTGATCTCCCAGGAGGGATACCCCTGGATGTTCTTGGCACGGCAGAGGTCGGTCTGGCTGTTGCGGCCATCGGGAGCACACTCCACGATCTTGAGCTTGGCGGTGGCCTCCTTGCCGAACAGCTCCTTCTGTTCATGGCAGTGGGGGCACCAATAGGCGGAATACATCACGGCACCCTTGGCGGTGAGGTGCTCGGCGAGGGGCACGGTGCCAGGGCGGCTGGTGGAGGTCACCGGGATGGGCAGGCCGGGACCGGTGGCGGCTTCGGGGCGATCCATTGCGCTGGCCCAGCCGATGCCGGTGATGCCCACCAGCAAGGCGGTGATCACCCCTCGGAAGATCAACTGGCCCTTATCGTCCCAACCGCCCGCCAGCAGGCTCAGCACCAGCAGGGAGAGGCTGAGCAGGGCCGACAGAATGCAGAAGGGGCAGATGGCCTGAATCCTGAAGACCATCACCGCCATCAGCACCAGGCTGAACACGGCCATGGCGGCGGTGAGCAGAAACAGAGCCCAGCGGCTGCGGGCGAGCAGTTCTCGCCGCGCATCCCCCTGCAGCACCAAAGGCAGCAGGGCAAGCACCAGGACGGCCGCATAGGTGAGGAAGCCAAACAGCGAAAGGGGCTGGCCGAAAAGGGAGCCCCAGGCGCTGTTGAGCACCTTGTCGCAGGCGCCGGTGCCACCGGGGCAGATCAATGGACCGAGCACCCCCCAGCGCTTGAGGGTGATGGCGCCGGTGTCGATGGCGCCGATGGTGGAGAGCACCGCCATGGCCACCCACACCCAACGACGGCCTGAATCCGGCCGGCGCCGCTGACCGGCGAGGCGCTCGCTGAGGCGGGAGGAAGTCACGGGAAACTGACGTTGCAGTCCTGATTTTGGCAGGCGCTTCAGGAAAGGTCAGGGACTGGGAACTGGCTTCATCTCTGCGCAGGCCTTCCGGGGCAGGAGAACCGCAGGCATCGGCTGGGCTGAGGATGCGCTCGAGTTCTCGGGCTTGTCCCAACGGATGCGGGCCTGGCGGTCGTTGAAGAGGATCGTCAAGCGGGCCTGCTGCTGCTGGCCTTCCTGCAGAAAGCGATAGAGCACCCTGGCCGTCCCCTGAGACGGCTGATTCCCCTCGATCCGACCGACACGACGATCCTTCCCCCAGGGAAACCAGCGGTAGTCACCCACAACCCGCTCGCCGTCCAGCTCCAGGCGGAGCTGCTCGATGTCCAAGCGCCCTGGTTGGCCGATGGTTTGTTGGTAGCAGAAGTGCCTTGCCGCCGCCGCAGACGCGGCGGAGGACGAGGGGCCGAGCGCGACAAGCAGGGCAAGAGCCATTCGCGTGAGAAGCGTGGTTTGCCTGCCTGCCCGAGGCTGCCCGATCAAAGCCAGGGACAGGGGCGGGAAAGGGAGGCAAGCCATGTCTCCAGGTAGGGTGAATTTCCATTCATTCCAGCTCGTTTCCCTGGAAAACCGCGCCCCTGCTTCGAAGCCCACCGTGGCCTTCGCCCACCTGGGCTGCGAGAAGAACCGGGTGGACACCGAACACATGCTCGGCCTTCTGGCCCAGGCCGGCTACGGCGTGAGCGCCGACGAAAGCGAGGCCGCCGTGGTGGTGGTGAACACCTGCAGCTTCATCCAGGACGCCCGCGAGGAATCGGTGCGCACCCTGGTGGAGCTGGCGGAGCAGGGCAAGGAGCTGATCATTGCGGGCTGTCTGGCCCAGCACTTTCAGGAGGAGCTGCTCGAGAGCCTGCCGGAGGCCCGGGCCATCGTGGGCACCGGCGACTACCAGCACATCGTGAGCGTGCTGGAGCGGGTGGAGGCCGGGGAACGGGTGAACCAGGTGAGCGCCGTGCCCACCTTCGTGGCCGATGAGCACCTGCCCCGTTATCGCACCACCAGCGAGGCCGTGGCCTACCTCAAGGTGGCCGAGGGCTGTGACTACCGCTGCGCCTTCTGCATCATTCCGCACCTGCGCGGCGACCAGCGCTCGCGTCCAATCGCAAGCATCGTGGCCGAAGCGCGCCAGCTGGCGGCCCAGGGGGTGCAGGAGCTGGTGCTGATCAGCCAGATCACCACCAACTACGGCCTTGACCTCTACGGCAAGCCCCAGCTCGCCGAGCTGCTGCGGGCCCTCGGCGAAGTGGAGATCCCCTGGATTCGTGTGCATTACGCCTACCCCACCGGGCTCACCAGCGAGGTACTGGCGGCTTACCGGGAGGTGCCCAACGTGCTGCCCTATCTGGATCTGCCCCTGCAGCACAGCCATCCCGAGGTGCTGCGGGCGATGAATCGTCCCTGGCAGGCCGGTGTGACCGGGGGCCTGCTGCAGAGGATCCGCCAGGAGCTGCCGGAGGCGGTGCTGCGCACCACCTTCATCGTGGGCTTCCCGGGCGAAACGGAAGAGCACTTCCAGCATCTGCTGGATTTCGTGGCCGAGCAGCAGTTCGACCATGTGGGCGTGTTCACCTTCTCGCCGGAGGAGGGCACCCCAGCTGCGGACCTCCCTGATCAAGTTCCAGCGGAGGTGGCCGCCGAGCGCAAGGACCGTCTGATGGCCCTGCAGCAGCCGATCGCTGCCGAGCGCAATGCCGCCTGGGTGGGCCGCATCGTGGATGTGCTGATTGAGCAGGAGAACCCCTCCAGCGGCGCGATGCTGGGCCGCTGCGCCCGCTTCGCCCCGGAGGTGGATGGGGAAGTGCGGGTGATGCCCGGCGAAGGAGGCCTCTGCGCCGCCCCGGGCACCCTGGTGCCGGTGCGCATCACCGCCGCCGACACCTACGACCTGATCGGCGAGGTTGTCGGGGCGAAGGCCATGGTGGGCGATGCCCTAGCCGCCCGCCGGCCGGCGCCTTGACACCGCCCTCGCGGACCGGTGACGTTCAGGATCGCGCTGCCGGAGGTCATCCCGATGGAAGGCCCCTGTCCCTCGGCACGGCCGTACAGGGGGATCCGACCGGGGCAGCAAGCGGCGCCCCCAGCCAACCCGGAAGGCCCGGGCGCTGGCAAGCCGGACTGAACCTGGCCCGCCAGCGGCAGATCTACCTGCTGGCTTCGGGCCTGAGCACGGCCGGCTCCTTCGCCGGGCTCACCGCCAAGAGCTGGATTCTTTTGCATGCCAGCGGCAATCCCCTGATCCTGGCCCTGCACTTCGCCACCCTCTCGCTGCCGAGTCTGCTGCTGAGCGGCCCGGCCGGCGTGGCCACCGACCGCCTTGGCTGCGAGACCGTGCTGATCCGGGCCCAGTGGGGCCTGTTCACAGCCGCCCTGCTCGGGGCCCTGGCGATCCCCTTGCTGCAGGGCCAGGCCCAGGTGCTGATGCTGCTGCTGAGCACACTGCTGGTCGGGGTGGCCAGCAGCTTCGAGCTCACGGCCCGCAACAAATACAGCGCTCTGCTGGTGGAGGATCCGGAGCGCCTGGGCCGCTACATCGCCAGCTTTTCGGTGGTGTTCAACGTGGGCAAGCTGGTGGGCCCGCCCCTGGGGGGCTGGCTGCTGGCCCTCACCGGACCGACCACAGCCCTAGCCCTGGATGCCGCCACCTACCTGCTGCCGATCGCCACGGTGCTCGGGGTGTTGCAACCGATCCGCTCGGCAGAACAGCGCAGCGCCCCCGGACGTTCGGCCTCCCTGGGAACGGCCTGGCGGGAATGCGGTGCCGTGCTGCGCCATGTGCTGCGCTTCACGGCCCTGGCCAGCCTGGTGGGCTTCTTCCATCCGGGGCTGGCGCCGCTGATCGCCCGGCAGGTGCTGGGCCCCTCCCCCCAGGCCCTGGGGATCTTCACGAGCGTGCTGGCGGCGGGCAGCATCACCGGTGGGGTGGTGCTGCAGCGCAACAGCAGCCGTCTGATCCAGCGGCCCGGCGTGCTGCTGGGGTGGAGCACCGTGATCACGGCCCTCGCCCAGCTGGGGATGGCCGCCAGCGGCGGCCATCAGGGGATGCAGTTGCTGATGACCTTCCTGATCGGGGGGGGCACCGCATGCCTGCTGGCCGGCACCAACCTGATCGGCCAGATGGGAGCCCCGATGGCTCTGCGAGGTCGGATGGCGGGCCTGGGGCAGATCGCCTTCCTGGGGGGCGGTGGCCTCAGCGGCATCATCGCGGCCCTCTTAAGCGGCCGAATCGGTCTGAACGGCACCTTCGCGCTGCTGGGGAGCGCGGGGCTGGTGCTGGGGATCCGCGAGCTTCTGCTGCGGGGGCAGCTCCGCCTGGCTGATCAGGCGCCGCCGCAATCCCGCCTCAGATCAGACGAATCCCCCGCAACAGAACCGTGAGCAGAAAGGCGGCCGTCAGGCCACCGCCCACCAGAGCCAGATAGATCGCCGCGCCCATGGGCCTTTGCTGCAGGAACCCGGCCATTACAGCAGAACGACTGGGCTCTCCGAGGTAGGCGCGCCACCGCCGTGGCAGATCGCCATGAATGCCCCCGCCTAGCGGGACCGGCCGCCCCAAGCGGATCGACGGGCCTGGGGCGGGATGGGAAGCGGATGGGGGAAATCCGGCCACCCGAAGGGTCGAGCGGTCCGGAAACCATCTAGGGTTACAGCCACTCCGGGGCAGTCGCACCCATGCGCACCCTCTTCATCTATCCCGAGTTCCCGAAGACCTTCTGGAGCTACGAGAAGATCCTCGAATTGGTGAACCGCAAGGTGCTGCTGCCGCCCCTCGGGCTGGTGACCGTGGCGGCCCTGCTCCCCCAGACCTGGGAGATGAAGCTGGTGGACCGCAACGTGCGCGAGGTGAGCGAAGCGGAATGGGGCTGGGCAGAGCTGGTGGTGATCTCCGGGATGATCGTGCAGAAGGCCGACATGGCCGCCCAGATCGCCAAGGCCAAGCAGCGGGGCCTGCCGGTGGCCGTGGGAGGCCCCTTTGCCAGTTCCACGCCCGATGCCCCTGAGATCTCCCTGGCGGATTTCAAGGTGCTTGATGAGGGCGAAATCACCCTTCCCCTGTTCATCGAGGCGATCGAGCGGGGCGAGAGCAGCGGGCGGTTCAGCGCCAACGGCGAAAAACCCGATGTGACGGGCACCCCGATTCCCCGCTTCGACCTGCTGGAACTCGATGCCTACGACTCGATGAGCGTGCAGTTCTCGCGGGGCTGCCCTTTCCAGTGCGAGTTCTGCGACATCATCGTGCTCTACGGGCGCAAGCCCCGCACCAAGAGCCCGGAGCAGCTGGTGGCCGAGCTGCAGCGCCTCTACGACCTGGGCTGGCGCCGCGCGATCTTCCTGGTGGACGACAACTTCATCGGCAACAAGCGCAACGCCAAATTGTTGCTGCCCGCGATCAAGGCGTGGCAGATCGAGCGGGGCTATCCCTTCACCTTCACCACCGAGGCCTCCGTGGACCTCGCCTCCGACGAAGAAATGATGCGGATGATGGCTGAAGCCCGCTTCGAGGCGGTGTTCCTCGGCATCGAGACCCCTGACGAGGCCAGCCTCTCGGTAGCCGGCAAGCACCAGAACACCCGCAGCTCCCTGGAGGAGTCGGTGGACCGGATCACCTCCTACGGCATCCGGGTGATGGCCGGCTTCATCATCGGCTTCGACGGAGAAAAGCAGGGTGCCGGCGACCGCATCGTGCGCTTCGTGAGCCGCACCGGCATCCCCGCCGCCATGATGGGCATGCTGCAGGCCCTGCCGAACACCGGTCTCTGGCATCGCCTTGAGAAGGAAGGCCGCCTGATCCAGGAGAAGGCCGACGCCAAGGGCGTGAACCAGACCAACCTGCTCAACTTCGTGCCCACCCGCCCGATCCGCGACATCGCCAACGAGTACGTGGATGCCTTCTGCCGCCTCTACGAACCCAACGCCTACATCGATCGGGTGAAGCATTACTACCTCAAGATGGGCGAGCCCCGCTGGAAAGCTTTTTACCGGGCCGAGAACTCCGATAAGCCGGCGATTCCCCCCCTGCGGGATCTGCGGGCCCTGGGCATCGTGATCTGGCGCCAAGGAATGCTGCGCGACACCCGCTGGCGCTTCTGGAACGCCCTGATCACCGTGGCCCGGCGCAACCCCAAGACACTTGAGCAGTTCCTGGTGACCCTGGCCCACAACGAGCACTTCTTGGAATACCGCGGCATCGTGACCCGCGAGATCCAGGATCAGCTGGCGGCCCTGCCGCCCGATCCCCCCACCGCGCCGGTGCAGCCCAGCCGCGAACTGCAGCCAGCCTGAGCCCCCCCACTCGCGGGGAGGGGTCAGTCCTGAACGTAGGGTTCACCCGCCAGTAGGGCGGCCTCGGCCTTCTGAAGCTCGCGGCCCAGATAGAGGGCGTGATCGAGGCGGCTGAGGGGGAAGGGGCCCGCTCCCTCGGTGAGGGCGATCCCCAGCTCCTTGGCCGTGCGGCCGCGGAACACCGCCAGGGGCCGGCGGGGGCCGGCGTTGCGGCAGGCGAGCACCTCGCCGGTATCCGGGTCGGTGGCCAGGCCCCGTTCATCGATGCCGTTGCCGTAGTGCTCGGCCACCAGTTCGCCCTCCCGGTGATCGACAAGGATCAGGAAATAGCCGGCCGGATCGAGACGGATCGAACGCTGGGAGAGCCCTTCATCAAGGGCCAAGGCCGCGGCGACCCGCAAAGCAGAAACATCCATTGGGCGATGTTATCGGCCCTGTTGAGGGGGCACATCGGCCCCGCCAGGCCGGCGTCCGGGGCGCTTGTCGATGGGAGGACCCAGCCTCACGCCCAGCAACTCAAGGATCGGCCGGGTTCTGCGAAAGGCTGCTGGCGCCTGGGCTGAGCCTGGCCGTCCGCTCGAGGGCACTCAGCTCAAACCGCCGACCAGGGCCCGGAAGGTTCGCGGCTCAGGCGGGGTCTTCGGCAGCCCCCTCCACGCCGGGGAGGGGCGGCACCCCGCCGCGGAAGGGCAATTCGGCATTCACCGCCTCAATCTCCTCGCGCTGGGCCTCATTGGCCTCGCTCAGCCAGCGCCGCAGGATGGCGGCGAAGCGGGGGTCACTCCAGCGGTGCAGGCTGACGCGGGGTTCGGCCAGAAAGCCGCGGCGGCGCTTGTGGCTGCCGCCGGCGCCGGGGTCAAAGCGGCGGATGCCGCGCGCGATCGCCCAGTCAATGGGGGCGTAATAACACACCTCGAAGTGAAGGTTCTCCAGATCCACATCGCTGCCCCAGTACCGCCCCCAGAGCCCCTGGCCGTCCTGCACGCACAGCGACATCGCCACGGGATCAGCGGGATCGCCATGGTGGGCACTGAACAGCACCAGATCGGGGCGCAGCGTGTCGGCCGCTCGAAAGAAGGCTTCCGTCAGGTACTTGCTGCCCCAGGGGCCCCAACGGGCGCAGTGCTGGGCGTAGAAGTGATGCATCCGCTCGAGCAGGGCCGCAGGAATGGCCTCCCCCACCACCGCTGTCACCGTGAGGCCGGCAGCGGCCACGGCGGCACGCTCGCGGCGCACGTTGCGGCGCTGGTTGGCGTTGAAGCCGGCCAGGTAAGCCTCGAAATCGACGAAGCCGGGGTTGCTCCAGCAGCCCTGCTGGTTGATCCAGGCGCTGCAGCCCGCTGCCTCGGCCAGGGGCCGCCAGCGGGGATCCACATAAAGGAAATTGCAGCTGAGCAGTCCGTTCTGATGGCAGAAGGCGTCGATCAGCTCCAGCAACAGAACGGTGATCGCAGCCTCGTCTTCGTCGGGGGCCACGAGGAAGCGGTAGCCCTCCACCGGGCTGAGGGGGCTCATCCCCACCAGCTTGGGGTAATAACGCAGCCCGAGCTGGCCGGCGAGCTGGGCGAACGACTGGTCGAAGACAAATTCGCCGTAGCTGTGGCCCTTGAGGTAGAGGGGGGCCGCCGCCACCAGCGCCTCGCCCCGCCAGAGCGCCAGATGGCAAGGCTGCCAACCCTCCCGGGGCACGATGCTGCCGCTGGCCTCGAGCTGGTGCAGCCAGCGCCAGCGGAAGAAGGGGGCGGCGGCATGGCCGTCCAGCAGCCGGTCCCAGGCCTCCGGGGGCAGATCAGCGATGGCGCGATGCCAGCGGGCTTGCAGCTCGGCCATGGCAACAGCGGCGGTGAGGGGGCCTCAAGGCGCAAAACTAACGGCTGCATTCCCTGGCTGCCCGCCGTGCCCCTCCCGACCTGGCCTCCACGCCGGCGTTGCCTGCCCGCGGCCCTTGGAGTCCTGGGGACAACCCTGGCGCTGGCCGGGGCCACGCCGATGCCGCCGGCCCGGGCGGGCCTGCTCACGCCGGTGCTCCAGCTGATGCGGCCCCAGCTGGAGACGCGTCTGGCCAAGGTGTGCGTGGAGACCGCCGCCGGCAGCAACGTCGAGCTCAGGCGAACCCTGGCGGAACCCTGCCAGCAGCTCGCCGTTCCCACCAGCCGCTGCCTGATTGAGGAAACCGACAGCAGCGGCCGCGGCCTGGGGGTGTTGACCGAGCTGCTCGGCGGCCGCTTCGGCGATGACAGCGAGGTGGTGGTGAAACGCTGCCTGGCACGGCTGTTCGGCATCCCCGCCGACAGCCTGCGGGACGTGCGCCTGCGGGACCTGGGTCGCCACTTCGGATCCCGCCAGACGGGCGCCGAGGCGCCCTGAGGTCTTACGTGCTGAGGGGGCGGGCTGGTCACCAGGGCGGACTGGGGCGCGCCAGGGTGGCCGACCAAGGGCGAACCACGGCGCTGGAGAGGGCGCTGCTGCCGGCAAGGCCAGCATCGTAGAAACGGGTCCGGAAGGGTCCCGAGGGCCCACGCACCCCCCTGCCCCCATGGCCGCCTCCGGAGCCGATGCCCCCAGCCACGCGGAACTGGCCAGGCGGTTGGCCGGCATCAATGTGTACCTCGTGGGGATGATGGGAACGGGTAAGAGCGCCGTGGGAGGCCCGCTGGCGTCGGCTCTGGGCTACCGCTTCCTCGATGCCGACACCGCCCTGGAGCAGGCCGCCGGCCGCTCCATTGCCGAGGTGTTCGCCGAAGAGGGGGAGGAGGGCTTCCGCCAGCTGGAAACCGCCGTTCTCGATCGGATCGCCGGCTTCCATTCCCTGGTGGTGGCTACCGGCGGTGGCGTGGTGACCCGGCCGGTGAACTGGGGCCACCTGCAGCAGGGTGTGGTGGTGTGGCTGGATGCCCCCGAAACGCTGCTGCTGGACCGGCTGAGGGCCGATCCCACCCCCCGGCCCCTGCTGGGCGACCCCGACCCCGCCGCCCGGCTGGCCGCCCTGCTGGAGGCACGGCGCCCCCTCTACGCCCAGGCCGACCTCCACGTGCTGCAGGCGGATGCACCGCCCGAGGCCGTGGCCCTGCAGGTGCTGGAGGCCCTGCCCACGATCCTGCGGGAGCGTTCCAGCCCACCCGAGAGCCCTGCGGTGCTGCTCGGTGGCGACGGGCAAATCACGCCCTCCCTGAACTGAGCAGGCCAGGCCCTCAGGTTCCCGCCCCGCCCGGAGGCTCCAGACGCACCGCAAACCAGCTGATCACCCGCCCCGGTTCCAGTTCAAGCTCACAGGCGGTGTCGAGCAGCCGCTGGGCCCGTTCCGGCGGATCGGCCAGCCCCGCCAGATCAGCCGGGGGGTGAATCAGACCGGCCAGATGGCCCTCCAGCCAGGTGAGGGTGGCGGCCGCCGTGAGAATCGATTCGGCCCCACCGGGCTCCAGCACCACGTAATGATCGAGTTCCCGCAGGAGGGGATCGGACATGACCAGCCGCCGCATCACGCCCATCCTGCCGTTGCTGCTGGCCCTGATGCTGGTCGCGGTGATGGTGCAGGCACCAGCGGCCCTGGCCGCCCCCTCCATGGCCGGCATCCCCCCACCACCCCCGGACCCCCTCGAGCGGCGCCTGGCGCGCTGGCCCGACTGGAGCCTGCCGGCGCCCCTGCCCCGGCCTGGCCGGGATGATCTGGTGTGGCCCGCCTGGTTCAGCGGAACCTGGGAGGTGAGCAGCCTGCCGGCCGAACCAACGCCAGAACCTGCGGCCACCCTGCGCTGGCGGGCCCGCTTCGTGGCGGATGGCGAGGGCGGCGCCGTGGCGGATCGGGCTTTCAATGCCCGCCAGATCGGAGAGGCCCTGCTGGGCGATCAGCTGCTGGCGGTGCACAACGACCCGACCAATCCCAACCGGCAGGTGGCGCGGCTTCGGGGGGATCGCGAGCTGGAATCCACCGTGGTGGGCCGGCGCCGCAGCAGCCCCGATAACCGCACCTTTCTGGCCGACGAACTGACCCTGCAGGTGTTGCATGGGCCCACCAACCCGCGTATCAGCCGGGTCGAGGTGCTGGGCCGCTGGCATCGCTGCGCGGACGGCAGCATTCGTGGTGAGCAGTGGCAGGCCAGCTACGCCTCTCCAGCGGCGGGGCTGCCGGCGCAAGCCGATCACCCCCAGAGCTTCCGTCTCAGGCTCGTCCGACTTCCGCCAGGATCCGATCCCGCCAGCTGAACAGGGGCTCCAGCAGCGGATGGTCGGCGAGACCCTCCACCCCCCGGCCCGCCAGGGGCGCGCCCGCGGAGGCGGGGAACTGAAGCAGCGAGAGCTGGGCCACCACGGCCAGATCCGCCAGGCTGAGCCGGTCACCCTCCAGGTAGGGCTGATCGGCCACCAGGGCCGCGAGCTGTTCGAGGTTGCGGCGGAGCTGGCGCGCTTCGCAGGGAGCCAGCACCTCGCCCACCGCCTCACTCATCGGAGCCATCAGGCTGGCGGGGAGTGCGGCCACCACGCGGCGCAGGGGATCCGGCGTGGCCAGGGGCAGCAGGGCGGTGCGCAGCACCGGATCGGCTGCCGCCGCCTGAAGAAGGGCCTGACGGGCGCCCGCAGCCAGGGCTGTGTCGGCCCAGTCCTCCAGAAGGAGCACCCGGGCCCGGCTGCGGGGGTCAGCCGGCAGCAGGGCCGGCAGGGGATGGCGCCGCTCGAGGTGCAGGGCAATGGCGGTGGAATCGGCGATCACCTCACCCCCATCCACCAGCACCGGCACCTGACGCTGGCCAGAAAGCCGGAAGAGCTCGATCTGGCCCAGGCCGGGGGTCACCTCAAGAAGGTTGGCCTCCAGGCCCTTGACCGCCAAGACAAGGCGCACCTTCTCGCAGAAGGCGGAATGGCGGAACTGGTGAAGGTCCATCGGGAAGGGGGGATCGGCGGCGGGGGCCCCAGGGCGGCAGAGTAGCCACCACTTCAGGCATGCGGCCGTGGCCGCCGGGAGAGACGCCCGATGAGGGACTTTCTGATCAATGTGACGCGCTATCCGCGCTACCTGGTGGCCTTCAGCCTCGGGGTGCTGAACTCGGTGTTCGAGCCGCTGGCCCGGCTGCGCAGCAACCCGGTCACGGCGGTGGCGCTGATCGGAGCGCTGGTGAGCGGGCTGCTCACCCTGGTGCTGGTGCTGCGTGCCATGGTGAATGGCGCAGCCGTGGTGGCCTCTTAGGGATGGCGCAGGGACGACGGGTGGAGCGGGTGGCGGCGCTGATCCGCCGGGAGATGAGCGAGCTGCTGCGCAGCGGCATCCGCGACGAACGGGTGCACCACGGCATGGTGAGCGTGACCGAGGTGCAGGTGGCCGGCGATCTGCAGCACTGCCGCATTCACGTGAGTGTGTTCGGCAGCGAGGAGGACCAGCGGCTCACCATGGAAGGTCTCAAGGCGGCAGCCCCCTACGTCAAGGGCGAGCTGGCCCGGCGGCTGCAGATGCGCCGTACCCCCGAGGTGGTGTTCCAGCTCGACCGAGCCCTGGAGCGGGGAACCTCCGTGCTGGGGCTGCTGAACCAGCTGGAGCAGCAGCGGCAGGATCGGGGGGAGATTCCCCTCGGCAGCGATGACGAGCACGGGGATGGGCAAGACGGCGATCCGGAGGAAGGCCAGCCCAAGGAACACCTCCACCACGACACTCCCTGAGTGCCGGATGGCCGGCACGGTCACGGGGTGCCACGGCCCTGCAGAGCGGAACGGCAAGGCCAAGGGGCGATTCCTGGGCACCAGCCGCGTGGCATGAGCGGCGGAAGAAAGACGTCACCAGCGAGCGGAATCCGGATCGAAACCCATCGGCCGACGGCGCCTGAGCCACGGCTGCGCTTGCATGGTGCCAGCGGCAACGACGGCATGGAGGGGGCTGGGGAGCTGGCCGGCGTGGGGGATGGGGCCGCCGTGGCCCCGGACGAGGACCTGGCCCGCCTGGTCGCCAGCCTGCTGGTGGTGCGCGGCAGCGGCCATCTCGCCGACACCCAGCGCCGCTACCCCCGCTGGGAACTGGACAACGCCACCCTGCAACGGCTGCTGGGCTTGGGGGTGGGCGGGGTGATTCTGCTGGGGGGCAGCGCGGCCGAACTGCGGCTGCGCACCCGCCAGCTCCAGGCCTGGGCGGCCACCGACCTGCTGCTCTGCGCCGATGTGGAGGAGGGGGTGGGGCAACGGTTTGAGGGCGCC
>Ga0209598_10001109_pt1 | contig 22001 bp, 13 predicted proteins | sample M_140807_EF_Meta_FD_187317 | JGI IMG/M metagenome (GOLD analysis project Ga0209598, IMG submission 187317) | Freshwater microbial communities from Lake Montjoie, Canada to study carbon cycling - M_140807_EF_MetaG (SPAdes) (version 2) | ecosystem: Environmental > Aquatic > Freshwater > Lake...
TTTCGTTACAAGAGTGGTGGGCCCTTGGAAAGACAATTTAACGACGAGCATATCTATAACTTTTGTATCAGCTATGCTAAGATTCTGTGTCACTTCTTTCAGATTGAATCCCTAGAAGAGCCACTTCGGTTCATTGTTCAACTCAAGCCCGGCCCTGAAAAGGTGGTAAAGAACAAGGAACCTCTTCACAAGGATGGTATTCATATTATCTGCCCCGATGTAAGTGTCACGCCCGATATCCAGCATGCTCTCCGTGGCTATGTAATTGAGCAGGGGCTAGTTCAAGAGATTTTCGGAGAAACAGGTATAATTAATCCTGTAACGGACATCTTTGACCGCGCTGTAATTGCGCAGAATGGCTGGTTCTTTTATGGTGCTTGTAAGCATGATATTCCTCGTTACAAGAATACCAAGATTTATCTGCTAGAAACTACGGGAGAACAGACAATTCAGTTGAATCCCAAGTCGCTGGATGAATATACCAATCGGCAGATGCTTTCTCTTCTTTCTATTCGCAAGAATCACATTGAACTCAACTTCTGTGACCTGCGGGAGGAGCGGCGGGAAGCGTGGGATAAGCTTGTTGGAACTTGGCTAGCGGGAGATCCCAAGGCGGTTGTTACAACAACACAGGAACCAAGTACAAGCGAAATTACAGCCGATCAGTCTGTAAGTGTAAGAGCAGCTTACACAGCAGAAGATGTTACAATGGCATTTAAACTTGCTCGGGAGTGTCTTAATCCCGACTTACGAGCAGGAACATATCACAAATGGGTTCATCTTGCCCTTTGTCTGCGAAATATCTGTGATAATAAGGAAGCATTTGACACATGGGTAGATATTAGTCGCAGGGTTTCTGGTTATGAACACACAAGCGATAATGAATTTGCCGAGAAGTGGCTTTCACTTCGTGCTTCGCAGGCTCAAATTGAGAAGCAGGTAAAGATGGGAACACTCTATCATTGGGTAAAGCAGGACAACTTTACTCGTTATGAAGAGATTCGTGACGAGGATAATGTGGATTATGTCTATAATCATGATTCCGGCACTCATGTTGAGATAGCGAATCTGATTACACGCCTCTTTCGTCATGAATATCGGTGTTCACCAATGCTAAAGAGTTATGATTGGTTTCATTATGAAGGTCATTATTGGAAGGCTATCATGCAGCCGATGGATTTGAGGGGACATATTAGTACACGTATTCGCCATCTATATGTGAAAGCAGAACGAAAAGTTTGTGATGTTGAACTAAATCCCGCAACATCTGAGGACATGAAGAAGAGTCTTACGGAAAAGAAGAAGCGCCTCATGAAGGTAAAAGAGAACTTGGAGAATTCCAATTTCAAGGATTCTATAATGAAGGAGTTGACGGAGAAGTTCTATCAGGAGGATTTTAGAGATAAACTCAATATTAAGGTAAATTTGTTGGGTGTAGGAAATGGAATTCTAGATCTTGAGGCAACTGATCCTGTAACCGGAAATTTAACTGTAGAATTTCGGGAGGGCCGCCCAGATGATATGATTAGTCTTCAGATGGGAAAATATAAAGCGTTTCCAGCCATCAACTATGTTCCCTATGATCCAAATAATAAACATAATGAAGCAATTAATGAATTCTTTCGCAAGTTATTTCCCCGCGATGATTTGCGGGAGTACTTTCTAACGCTTCTTTCTGCCTGTCTCTTTGGTCGCAATAAGGAACAAAAGTTCTATATTCTACAGGGTGAAGGTTCTAACGGCAAATCTGCTCTTATGCGTCTTGTTGAAATGATCTATGGCGAATATCAGTGCTCAACGCAAGCCACTATTATTACCCGTAAACAAGATGGTTCTGGTTCTGCCGCTCCTCAACTTGTAAAACTCAAGAATATGAGATATATCAGTTTACAGGAGCCGGAGGAGGGAGAGAAGATCAACTCGTCGCTTATGAAGCAGCTTTCAGGTGAAGATATCATTTCTGCTCGTGGTCTGTATCAAGGTTTGGAGAACTTTGCGATTGTAGGCCGTATCTTTCTATGCTGTAATCGCTTTCCACCAGTTAACAGCATTGATAATGGTACTTGGCGTCGTCTTCGTGTTATCAAGTTTGAGTCTGAGTTTCGGGACCGTGAGGCATTCAAGGATGAGGCTCATATCAAGGAGATGGCAAAGAAGAACATTTATCCAAAGGAACCAAGCATTGAAAGGTCAACAGAGCATGGATTTCCTGCTTGGCGCGAGGCCTTTCTTTCTATGCTAGTGTGGTACTACAAGGAAAAATATCTAGCAAATGGTTCTGAAATCCGTGAACCTTCTTGCGTAAAGGAAGAGTCCGACAAGTATAAGTCTGACAATGATTCCTTCGCCCACTTCATGCAGGAGCGTCTCGTCGTTGAACTAGGATCTGAGTTGGACCACAAGGATATCCTCAAGGAGTACAAGGTTTGGCTTCAGTCAGAGCCCGATAAGAAGAAGTTGTCTCCAGCAGATGTCCGCCAGAAGTTGATTGACAAGTTTGGGAAGCCGCTTTCACGAAAGGGAAAGGAGATGTTTCAAGGTGTTCGCATTGCTGGCTTGCTAGAGGATGTCAGCGGAAACTATATTGAACCTCAAGCAGAAGAACCAGCAGAAGAAGAAAAGGCAGAGACCATTGTTACTGAACAAGAGTCGCTAACTATTATTGAACCGGCAGAAGCCAAGAAGGCCGGAAAGCCAAAGAAGAAGTAGTTATCCAAAGATTTGTATCAAATATAAAAGAAGAAGTGGAACTGAAATCCACATGGCAATAATAAGACTCTGCTGTTGTGAACTATCAATTGGTAATCCAAAAATGGCCATGCTTAGTGAAACTAAGATTACTAGAACAGCCGACCAAAATCCAGTCAAAATCCAATTATCCCAATTGCTCCAGAAAGGATTACCTTGAGCAGTAAGAGGACCCGCAGAAAGAAAATCCCGACGATAGAACTTATCTTTATTTTTATAATCCTTAATATTTTGCTGTGTATCTTTAATCTTTTTTTCCAAATACGCCTTATATTTTCCTTGGGATGAATCAGGTTTTGAAGTTCCTTGGACAATTTTACTAAGAGTTTGGCCATTTACCATAAAAACATCAAGCGTCCCCTTTTCATTATTAAATTCGTCTTCCTTCTTATCCGCCTCTCGTAGAAGTCTCTGTATTTTTTCGGTATTATCCTTCGGTATGAGCGAAGGTTGTTTTGTCTCTATTGTTTTATTTGCTACTTCTTGAATTCTCTGTGTTAGCCAATTTGACATTCCCTACAGTTCCTTGTTATTTTCCCTGTATCTAATTTCTAGCAGTTAGACTGTTAAAAATTAGTTATAATAAATCAATTAAAAGGTGTTCAGGAAGGGGGGCCACCAGGAGGAGGTCCACCGGGAGGTCCGCCCATCATAGCACCACCCATATTCTGCATATCACTTGCCATGCCTGAAAAGTTGCCACTCATCAGATTACCACTCATTTGACCGAAGCCCGCGGCCGCCGCCTCCGCTGACTTACACAAGTCGCCCGCCTTGAGAGCACCAGGATTATCAGAGAACTTGCGCTTATTCCAGTAGCGTACATCACGAGTGTAGCGGGTGTAGTTGAAACGGTAGAGAGCCAGGATGGCCGCAGCGGACGCGATTATAAAGACAATATACTTACCGAAGATCCACGGGAAAAGATTCATCTTACCCAGCATGATAACAATCATTGAGGACACCATGGCCAGGAAAGCCACTTGTAAGAAAAAGAGAGACTCCAATTTATTCTGAGCATACCACTCGTTCACTAGAAACTGGCGCTTAGTGTTATCCATGTCAAACTTAAGAGAACTCGTATTGGCTTCAGCAATTGAGACAATGTTATTCTGCGCACGATTCAAATCACCGTTACGGACCTCATAATAACGGGCGTGGTGGTCCATGTCCATGTAGCGGCCCATATCGTAGAACGCCTTTTGAAAATTACCGCGCTTGATTTGAAGTGTCTCTTCGGCTTGTTTATTTTGTCTTTCAGACGCATATTGTTGAGACTTGACCGGGTCTCCCATCAACTCGGACTTGAACTCAATCTTCTCAATGTCGTCTAATGCCATAGACGCATTCACTAACATTGTGTGGTAATCAGTCATTCTCTCTAATCTAATTAAACATAAGTTTTATTGGATTAGAAATTTAATAAAATACATTAAACACTCTGACTGTAAGCAGTATACACAACACCCAGAGCAACTACATTTAGAATGGCAAAAACGGTAACCTGTACACGTAGGGCACGGTTCTTTTCCTCCGTATAAGCCTGCATTTCCCGCTGTGTGCTCAGACGGAGATTGCTTGCCGTCAATTTCCTCTTGATATCCGCAAGTCGTAAAATATTCTTATTAATGGAGCTATTTCCGTCCACGTGACGCTGACGGAATGTATCTACACGCTGCGCCCTTTCATTTGCGACCGCATTCATGATTTCCAGGAGACTTTGTAGACGTTTATTCATATCAGTTGTTGCTCCATTAAGGGACATTGAAAGCGTAACATCGTCCTTGTTATCAGACATGAGAAGCCGCAGATACTTGCGTAGAAGATACGCATAGCGGTTCTCATACCAGCAATATTCCTGCTTCACTTTCTTATAGAATTCCGAATCTACTGATACTTGATCGTCAATTAAAGTTTTATTGTCAGGGAGTAGACCTTTCGTCTTGAGGTCTGTTATCTTAGACATAAGCACTTCACTAGGAATTCTCTGCTTGTCATCCAATTCAAATCCTGAAAAACTAATTCCGTTCGGAAATAATATAAGAGCACTTGTATCATTAATTGAAACATCGGCCGCGCATCCGTCAACCGGGCCCGCTAAGATAGGTAGGTCCTTGCGGAAAGAATAGTCTTGTGCGCTTGTCATCCTATTCTATCTCTGTAATTTTGTCGCATTAAAATTCGTCCTGTAATAGGAGTTGGCAAAGTTGTGATTCCCGCTGAAAGTAATGCTCGTTTTCCAAATGATGATACTAAATATAACGCAAACGTCCAGAAAAGAGCAACTACAGCCATCATATAATATGGATTGCTCAGAGGTTTCATCATCAAAAAACTAATTGTGTGTGGAGTCTTTTCTCCGCGACCTATTAATGATGAGACCTGTTCTTCGCGGGTTTCTTTCTTATGCCGGAGTGTATTTTCTTCAAGTTGTAGTCGCTGTAGTTCTCTTTCCTTTTGTAAAATAGGTTCTTCAAGATTGCCCGTTCTTTCCCGCAGATCTTCCATCGCATCTTTAATTACAATACCCAGACGTGAGAGTTCTTCTCGTATAGAAGTCATTTGCGCTTCTATTTCATTGAGTTTTGACATATTGTCTACATCCGTTTTTATCGTTTGTGTATATTGGTCTTTTAAGGAATTGAACTGTGATTCCAGAGAATTTCGTTTCATTTTCCAGGAATATTCATTGTCACTCGTCCAGGACATCTCTATGATTTACTCCGGATTAAGATATACATAATCTATATCCTTCAGACATACCCGCAGTAGGTGAAGGACGTGTAATTTTAATAACTTCACCGGGAGTTAGACCTAGCCACCGTGCCTGCATATCAATATGATACTTGATGAACGGCAGACGATTGAGTGTTACAAGATTTAACTGTTTCTTTAGTTCAGGAATTCCATCTGCTAGAACACGTTCATGCTTAGGTACGAGCACATGCTTACTAGGATTTAGAATGAGTTGCTTAATGTGAAAGAAACTAATTTTTACTTTCTTTTGCCAGGCAAGCATGGCAACCAAATCAAATGACTCATGATAGGCTTCTCCGAGAATAAATACATAATCCGTATTTTCCGGACTCTTAATATGCTCCCAGCGCCCTTCGCCTTCAAATTCCTTGCGTTGAATTGTTGCCTTAATCTTTTCAAAGATAAGATAAATCACTTCGCAAAATTCATAAGGAGAAGGAGCCGCATTTTCACGACGCTTTACACGAATCTTTAGAGGCGCTGCGCCCGTCTGGTTTTGCGAAGCCATTGCTAGACTATAAACAGCGGAAGGTGCTTGGTCTAGGTAGGGAGTTGTGTCATAACCGCGGGCCTCTAGCAGTTCAAGTACTATAGGCCTACTGCGTAATACTAAATCTTTGATTTCGGGGTCCATTGCCTTTCTATATTAATCCTGCGTATTCAAATTTTAAGCCTATTCACTTCCTGCTGCGTTTTCATCCATATCCGCCTTTTCAACGCGAATTGTCACCGGGCCGCCCTTATCGGCTGCTTTGGCTGGTTCAGCCACTTTACTTTCATTTCCACCTTCCTGCTCTTTCACCATTCTAGCAAGAGCAACTCCCTTCTTCTTGGGAACATATGCTGAGTTGTTGCCTGTTGCTGGTCTTCCAGCACCTTTTCCTTGTGAAGGTAACACAAGTGTGATAACATTTGTTGTGCCGCGATGAGCACCTGATACTGGACCCGACGGACCTGTAGGTAATGTTATAGAACCTCCACGCTGGCTAGGAGGACCTGTTGTCACTGTTCCTTGTTCCTCAGGCTGACCCTCACCCGCCCCCCCAGGTAGTGTTATCTGAACTGTCTCAGGCGGTGGCCCTGCTTCCTGTGCTACGGCCAAAGCGGCTTCGGCTTCCTCTGCTCTTTTCCGTTCCTGTTCCAGTAAGCTTGGGTTTACGGCTGGCTGCTGCTCAACTCCAGGCTCTTTCTCTACCTGTACACGGATTTCCTCTATAGCAACACCTGCTGACCCTGTCGCAGATGAACTCGGTAATTCAGGGGCTATGAAGGGCGGTAACTCCGCCAATTCAATTCGCCCTTCTTGGACAGATGCGCTCCAATCCCATGTCTCATCCTTAAGACGAGCCGCTGACCCGGAATTTACAAATCGCATTCCCACATTCATATATGTGCCTAATTCCTGATTTAATAACTTAAACGCATAAGGCATTTTGACTCTTGTAAAGGTTGCGCGACTACGGGACACTGGCTTGACCATTTGTATTGTTTCAGCCGTTTCACCCACAAATCGCACAGGGCCGTCGCAAGAAGGACAGACAAAAAGGCCTTCTGATTCATTATAAATAGGCATTTGACCGCAACTGTTACATACATAGAAAGACGCCTCATCGGAGCACTTCATCATACGTTCTTGCATGAAGTCGCTGATACCATGGCCGATTAAAACGTCGCGTTCCATTTCACCAATACGCAATCCGCCCTCATTTCCACGACCACCCGTCGGTTGATGTGTCCGCTGCTCCCTTCTTCCTGCGCCACGAGCATTCAGTTTGTCTCGTGTCAAATGACGGAGACGCATGAAATAAAGGGGGCATGAGAAAATACTGGATGTATACTGTTTGCCCGAAAAAGGTGAATACATAATTTCCTCTCCATTCCTGTTGTAACCTTCGGCTTCTAGCGCATTGCCCATAAGGTCGTGGTGGCTTTCATCATTCGTAAAAGAAGTTGCGTTCATTTTAGCTCCATATTGAGCGCCTACTTTGCTGGTAATCATCTCCATAATCTGAGCAACCGTCATACGAGAAGGAATACAATGGGGATTCACAATAATATCCGGTACAAGACCATTTTTACCCCTCGGTAAATCATAAGCAGGACGAACCATTCCAATAGTTCCCTTCTGCCCGTGCCGACTGGAAAACTTATCACCCAACTCCGGAATACGCATTTCAAAAATGCGGATATGTACAAGACGAAAGCCGTTTGCTTGGTGAAGAACAGTGACTTTTTCTACACGTCCTTCTGTAAAAACAGTTGGCATAATACTAGCATCCCTAATCATACCAGACTCGGGCAAAGTCATGTAGCGTCCTACGAGCACTGTCTTGTCTGTAATAACTGTTCCCTCCTTAATAATACCATCATCGTCCAGCATAGAATAATCCACACCCGGTCGTAATGACATCCAGCTTGTTATAATATTGGGATTGCCAATTCGGATAATAGCATCCGATTCGGGGTCTTTCTCTTCTACCGCATCATAAGTCTTATAAGATAAATGCCGGAATAAGCCACGTTCTATTGAAGATTGATTAAAGAGAATACCGTCGTCCATATTGTACCCGTCAAATGACATGAGTGCCACAATACAATTTGTTCCATAAGACATATTTCCATCCGCAATTAAATCATAATACAGTGTACGCGCTACCGGTGCCTCGCCGTAGCACATCTGCGTTCCATATGTATCAAAACGATTCATAAACTGGGAAGAATAGAATCCAATTCCCTGTTTGCTCTGTGAACATGACAACTGGTTACGCGGTGACTGGTTGTGATTAGCAAACGGAATCATGCTTCCAACAAAGCCAAACATTGTTGAGGGATGAATTTCGCTGTGTGTAGTGCTTTCTTCAAGATCACTGGAAGAACCGAACCACGCAATATAGGCTTCATTCTGTTCATAGGGATCTACATATTCTAATGCGGCTGAAGAAGGACCGAGACGATCAACATATACAGAAATATCGGCTTCACCGGGGAAGGGGTCTACAAATCCCGTTTCAAAGAAATCACGATCGCGTGTTTCTGCTAGAACTCCCTTGATGAGTCCACGCCAATTAACTTCACCCATACGTTCTGCTAGCGGAGACAAGCCCTTCTTTCGCACAATCCATAGAGGTCGGCAAGGACGTCCCTCATCCATATAAATTCTGACTGTTCGGCTCGTGCGATTGAAACTAATTGATGTGGTTGGGCTTGTACATCCCGTTTGCTTACAGAGTTTAAGAACTGTAACTAAGAGTTCAGGATCCTTAATAAAACCAATTGTACCGCCATTTAATTGAACTCGGCAGTAATGTTGGCGTTTATGCTTGTCACCCTTCTCAGCAGGAACTACACCGCCTTTAGTGAATAGCCAATTCATCATGCTTCCCGTGTTCTCAGCCAATGAGAAAATGGTAAATATACTGGCATTCTTTGTAATACCAATGCTGAAACCTGAGGGAACTTCCGAGATACAGAAGAACCCACACTGACTTGGGTGGAGACGACGAGGACCGGGTGATTTGAGTTCAAAATCTAGTGAAACACGACGAACTTGACTCATCGCATCCATATAGCTGATTCTTGCTAGAGGCTGGATAACTCCCTTGCGGTCTCCCCACTTTCCTCTAAATCCACGCATGATACCACCTGTTAAAGATTCTTCGCCATTTAGCATTTTCGGCAAATTTCCCTCCGAGAATAAATTCAAAAAATTCATACCTTCATAAATTGTCTTATTGTAGTTGTATTCCTTATCAATTGTTAAAATAAATCCTTTACGCCATGTTGTCCAGCATTCAGTAAACAATTCACGAACAAGAGTTCCAGCAGTAAAATAGCGTTTATTGCGAATATCATCACGGTCTGTATTTTCATCTAATCCAGCAGTCACACGTAGAAGTTTGCGCGTCATTTCACCCAAGAATAGAGCCTTTGCCGCAAATGTATTCGGAACATGCATAAAAGTATTATTTAGCAAAATATCAAGAACTGTCTCTTTTTGAAATCCCTTGGTCAATGTCTTAAGGAATTCATGGGCTAGATACGTATCTAAGATAGGATATGCGTCATGAACACACGCAATTAGCCAGGGTTCCAGCAGTTTCATCTCTTGTCCATTCATATCGGGTAGAATCATATTGATGATGTCTTCATCAGATTGGACACCAAGAGCACGGAAGACAATAAATAGCGGAACTGAGCCGCGAATAAACGGTAAACTTACACGAATTGATCCCTCTTCACGGTCCACATGAAGAGCTGTTTGACGAATCTGCTTGTTTTTCGGATTCAGTGATGAGCAACGAGCATAGGCCGCGATTTTCAAGTCCGACTCAGGCTTCTTTCCGGCATAGATTGAATTAAATGCTGTCTCTTCGCTTGTAATCAAGACTTTCTCGGATCCATCAATAATAAAATAGCCGCCTTGGTCATATTGACATTCTCCTAGGGACTTAAGACGTGGTAACTCAGGTGTATTCGTTGCACATAGCATTGAGCGGAGCATAATAGGAAGATTAAATAAAGAATATCCCTTGCGTTCCATGTTCATTATTTCAGTTGATGAATAGACTGCTTGGACACCGCCTGTACCTGTACCAGGGTTGACAGTGGTCATTGTTACCTTGATTCGGATATCTGCTAGAACTGAAACAGTATATGATAAATTACGAAGACGGGCTTCTTGGGGGAACATCCGGCGAATTGTTTTACCGTCATCCAGTGTTATGATTGGAGACGCAAATTGAATTCCTAAATTCTCAGCTTTATCCACTTCTCCGCCAATGAAGATTTCCGTTTTATAAGCATACATGCCGGATAGTTGCTTAATACCTTGGGAATCAGTAAAACCCAGAGGTTCTTTTAGAATAGTAATTGGATTCTGATTAAAAATCAACTCAGGTAATTCTTTACTTACAAAGTAATTGTAACTATCAATGGCATATCTTGATAAATTCGTAGTTGAATTTGTAAAATAAAGTGTTATAAGTCTTGCTGCTAAATCACTGATATTCGGTTGACTGGATGCCATTACCTATTTTCGGACTCTATAAATTTCAGGCAGTCTAACTGCGACTAAAATTTAAAAATTTACTTAAAGCGTCCTCTACGCAGTTGGCTTCCACACAAGCGGGAGAGCACTGGTGATTCTCATCGCTGAGTTATCAAGTTCTCCCTTGAGGGGAACATATGTCTGCGCAAAACCCGGGATAACAGGATTGCCAGTTGAAAATACGGGATTGCGAACACCGAGCGCGGTGTTAATTCCCATTTCAGATAAGTTCATGGGAACTGAACCGGGGAGAGAGTATGCTGCTCCTCCACGCTGTTTGCGGGTGCGGCTCCTTGAAACCGTATTATCGCCCATGCCAGGCTTAGGTCCATAACCTTCCCATCCACTTGCGGGAATACCGCGGTCCTGTGCGATACTGTAATAACTTACAGGGCTTGATGCTGCGAACTGACTGCTTACTGTGACATCCGCAGGCATCTTGAGAAGAGCCGGTGTCAGAGAACCAGGTCCAAACGCATCTGTCAGGGGAGACCCTACTAAAGCCGCGCCACCCTGCTGCTTGCGATTCTTTCTTGTCTTGCTGCTCATCTGTAAGTGCGCAAAACGCTTCGCAATCTTCTTAGCCGTTGAAGCGGGAAGATACGACTTCGTCTTATTTAGCCATTCATCTTGAATAAAAGCAACCAGTTTCTCAGGAGTAGGATTAGTTCTACGGAGAAATCGTAAAACCGCAGTATCAAACTTAGTAACCTTAGTATTTACTGAGTTAGATTTCAATGAACCGCGCGACTTGCGCTTACTGACCTTTTCTGTCGCCATCTCTAATATAATAACTCAAAAATTTTAAGAATCTTGTTTAAGCAACAGTGGGACCAGACATAGCAAAATTAGAAAGGCCACGAGTACCAGAAGATACCGTATTAGCAGCACGGCTGAACATACCGTCGGCCGCCGCCTTTGTTGCGGGGTCATTGTTGTAATAAAAGAAGCCTAGGGACAAAAAGATAACAAGCATCAGGATAGTAATACTTCCGTAGAATTGAAGATTGTTCTGCCATGTACTGAGTCTGTATTCAGCACCAAACTGATTTACATGGAGATATATTCCCACTGCTAGAGCCACACTGCAGAGCAAAATAACTAAATTGGCAGGCGCTTTAGGGACCAGGGGAATTAAGATAAAAATAGTTACAATTGCTGTCAACGCAACAGACCACATTGTGAAATAATTGAGTATATTAGCAAAACCTCCTGAGGCTGCTTTCGCCGTCTGATTTGTTGGTGTGATTACGAAATCATCTAGAAACTTTAAGGGGTCCATTCTCTATGATAAGGCCTTTAAAATTTGGACAGTAAATCAACGGTTGTTAAAAGTGTCTTTCGGCAGCAATACCGAATAAGATGAAGTTCTTCATAAATCTTCTTTTCAGGCGTATCTAAACTATTCTTTCCATCAAAATACTTGGGTTTACCAAAAGCATCACCCTTCTCTTCCTTAAGACGACGCTGATAATACTCCCACTTGTTTGCTAGAAGCTTATTACAATGAAAACAGCGAATAGGAATAAGCATTTTACCTTCTATTGTGTTTTAAATTACTTTCAAATTTATATTCACCGCGTTAAATTACTCTGACTCGTTTGTTTGGCTTAATAAATGAGCAGTGTTGGACGTAATGGTAATCGTTTTAATAGCGTTCGTTCTGCGATTGTAAATGCGACTGCTGCGACTGCGACCACACAGGAGCAACTTAAGGCTATTGTTGTTACCACGACTGACCAGCAGAAGACTGTCAATAAGCGTGTAGAGGATTTGGAGAGTGTAGTTCAGGCACTCAAGTCTGAAGTTCAGACACTAAAGACTGATTTGGCCGCTGTTAAAGCAGCATCGGCTTCTTCGTCAAGTCGTTAGCAACTAAGACTTTTCCAGAAGACGTTTCTTTCCAACCTATAATAGTAATTTCTCCTGCGTGATGTTTTGTATGACATTCTTCACATAGGACTGCTAGATTTCCAGCATGATTCTTTTTAATTCCAGGGGTCACAAATCCCTTAACCGCCTTTTCCTGATGAATAATATGATGAACTTCCAGGTCACGATGACCATTTTTCTTACAAATAGAACATTCACGACGGATTACATCAGGATTATACCGACTCTGGGGAGCTTCTAGTATAGAAGGCGCTGCTCCCTGAAGACGGCGGCGAAAGGCCACTGCTTTATCCAAAAATACGCTTGGCATACGCAGAGCACGACAGACTTCTAGTCCATAATTCATCTGACCACATCCTTCTTGCAAGTCTCTGTCATAGATTAGTGTGCCAGTGACTGGATCAAATCGTACACGCAAATGAAGCCATCTAAGACCTTTCAAACCCATTAGTTCGGGGAAGCGCTGGAGTTCATGGAGATGAGTAGCGAAGAAGAAGGAAGCACGCTTTTCCAGTAGACACTCTAGACCTGCCGCAACAAGAGATGCGGCGGATGATGTCTCAGTTCCGGCACAGAGTTCATCTCCTAAGACGAGACTCTTCTCATCGGAATACTCCAAGATGTTCCGGAATTCTGTCATTTCAACTACAAATGAACTCATTCCAGCCCACAAATTATCATTTCCGAGAATGCGTGTAAAAATGGATGAATAAGTCGCAATTTGGAACCGAGTGGCAGGAACGGGGCAACCTGCTTGGGCCAGCAGAACGCTGAGACCAATCGCTTTCATTAAACTGCTCTTTCCGCTGCTATTTACGCCAAATAATAGAATACCTGATTCGGATGAACATGGAGTTATCGTACTATCCTTAGCAAGTGAACCAAGCGCTACATTATGTGGGACATATGTTATATCTGTACGAATTCTTTCTAAAATACCGTGTCGTAATCCCTCTGTACAAAGACCCGATTGTGTTTCTTCAACAAACTCCGGCAAACAATATCCGTATTCCTCTGCTCGTAATGCCAAATTAAGATTCACATCAGTTTCCGCAATAAATTGAACAATCTGCGGGAATACAGCCAAGAGACTAGCAGAAAGTTCTGTAGTCTCCTGTAGCCAAATCCGCTCCCACTCTGTGGCCCAGCTTTTTAGAATCTTCAATCCCCGCTGATTTAGAGTATCAATCTCAGATGAACGCAAATAGAAACTTCCTTTCATATCTTCAATGCGGAGACTAGCTGTAAGGACTTTTGCTTTAAAGACTTTTTCACAGCGGGTCTTTGTAGCATAGACAGCAAAAGGACGGTCATCTTCACGGCAAGGTTGAAAACCATCAGGAACAATTGTACGACATTCTGCTAGAATCCTAGCATATTCCTCTTTGGCTTCTTTCCATTCCTTTTCGTATGTATCAAGGTTGGAAGCATTTGGTAAGAGCCAAGGGTTCACACATTCAATCTCCTTTGCATCCCGAATAGATGCTAGCTTGGTAAGATCCCATCGCTGCCTCAGTTCACTGATAAGTTCGCGGATACTTTTGCCATCCTCTGTTTCCGAGAATCCTGCGGCTTCAGTGGCTGTAATAACGTCCCCTGTGGCAAAAATAGACGACAATAATTTATAAACATCAGCAAGTGTGGCTACACGAAGTTGGAGGCGACGATATAGTTTTTCAATATCATAAACCCGTTTTAGACTATCTAGTACATCTTGTTTTCCTGTGGCTTTTATCCATTGATCTATTACAGCTACACGATTTCTTAGTGTCGCCACATTCTTAATGGGTTGTAGCAGACGTTGTTTTAAAGAACGGCGCCCACATGCTGTTTGAACCTTATTAAAATAATGAAAATAGCATTCATTCTGTCTATCCCGATTTTTATTAATCATTCCAACTTGTTCTAGGGTATGATTACCTAGACGAACAAATTCAGATGCTTGAAAATCCGTGGGCAGCTTTAGATTTTTAATAAGTGCGGGATTATGCTCTTCTACAAATGCTAAAAGATGTGCTAGAACTCTGCGGACATCGGGTTTTCGGTCAATCTGAAGTTCGGCAAAAAGCATAGCCCGTTCCATAGCAAATGCTCGTAGTAAAATATCCTCTTCCTTTTTAACGGCGCCTTTTTGAGAAATATAGGGACGAATATGAAGCGGAATATCATAATTTAAATGAAAGAGTTCACGAATTTTTGTAGCGTTGAGACTTGAACTAGAATCATGCCATACAATAACTTCTGCGGGTTCATATGTAGAAAGTGAAAGATAAATATCATCGTTTCCTTGATAGCTACCCAAACCAGAAGATATTGTTGTATTTCCAATAATAATTTTTCCTGTGGCGCAACTAATTGCCGCGCTGTGGACGAGCAGATCCGGCTCCGCATCTTCACAAAAGAAGCCCCATAGCCAGCGATCTAGCACAGGGCTTTCTCCATATTCTCCCTCTTCTTCTGTAAAGATTCCAGCAGAAACAATATTTGTAACTTCGCGTTTATAATTCTTGCCCTCTTTTTCTTGTGTGATAAAAACTCCGCGATATCCTTGTCTTATCAAAATACGCTCATACTTTTTCACAACATAATCGGGGAAACCGGAAAAGAGTTTATTATGAGTAGGCTGACCTTTTTTAACAGAGATTGGTGTTTCGCTAACACTAATTTCTAGCAAAGCGGATGCCTCCCGAATATTAGTCTGACTTTCGCCGGTTGCGATAGGGCACGAGTCATACATTTCAAAGAATTTTCCCACCTGCATAAGAACCACGATTTTGTCTCCGTATTTCTGCTTGGCTTCCGAGTAGAAATTCTGATACAGTTCAATCATGCCTTTTCCTTCCATTTCTTTATTAGTATCTTACATATATTAGCGGGAGGGCTTTAGGACCTTCCAGACATTCTGCGGCTGCTGTTAGATTGATATCCTCTACTGGGGATTGGTATCTGCTGCTGTGGCATAGTAACTTGATACATAATTGTTCTACCTTCTGTTACGGGAGGCGCTACTATACCATATACATTCCGTGCTTCTTCCTCATAGTTTCTAGCAGGTGTCTTCAGTCTTCTAGAACGTTTTAAATGTGCTTCATGGCGCTGTTTTAGTTTGAATCCTATGATGCCAAGAATAACTATGCCAACAAGTCCGCCAATCGCTCCTCCAACAATTGCTCCCGTTTTTGCTTCCGACTCAGCAGCCGCAGCTTTAGCCATTCCAACATAATCTACACTTGGAGCGGGTGTCTGCGTAACAGAAGCAGTAGTTGAAACGGTTGGTGTCATTGAAGAAGTTACTGAAACAGTGGGTGTCACACTAGGTGTAACAGAAATTGTTGAAGTAGTGGAAGGTGTTGAGCCGAAAGATAGAGATCCAGTAGCTGTTAAGGAAATAGTTGGTGTGATAGATGGCGTACCTGAGAAAGATGCTCCAAGAGACATTGATGAAGTCGTAGATGGTGTTATAGAGGGCGTTTTGGTGGCCGAGTTGGAGGCTGTCTGCGATGGAGTGGGAGATGGTGCTGCTACAAGACTAAATGACGTAGATGACAATGTATACGGTGCTACACCAACACCAGGACTTTGAACGCTGATTTGTGCGGAGTAAGTAGCAAAACCAGATGGAACAAATGTGCGGGGAAGAATATAGTATACAGTCATATTTCCGGGAGAAACTGTAACAGTTTGAGGTGTTCCTACAGTTGTTCCGCCGCCTCCACCATTGCTTCGGATAGTAACAGTCGCAATTCCAACACCTGCTTGTCCAACCGAATGCCAATAGATGGTTACATTCCGATTATCACAAACAATACTTCCAGCACCCACTGTTCTGTTCCCATCAAAAACATTTGCTGCTGTGATTCTACTCTGTAAAACAATTATGTTCTGACTAGCCGTGATAGCAGGAGTTGTAGTTGTACTTAGAATAAGTGAAGACCCTCCGACAGGTGTTATTGAGTTAGTAGAATCACTTATGCGTGTTGAGAATGTTCCAGCAGTTACATTTACACCCGATCCAGTTGTCAGAGTTCGTAGATTGACGCCCGTATATGTTAATCGTAACCATTCATCTACATCTATTCTCTGTGACGTCCAATTAACAATTAGGGTTTGTCCAGTATAAAATGTTGTAGGCGTTTGGTCTGACGATAAATATATAGGTTCAGACATATTGAAAGTGGGAAATCTTGCGACAGCACAGGTATCTACAAAGCCAAAGTTTGTCTCAAATGTTCCACATCCGGGGCTCGCCACTTGGTCTGTTAAACACCATTTACTTGTAGTAGAAAGCCAATCGGGTTTAAGAGAGCATCCAGCAGATATAGTTGTATTTGCTCCCGGAGCCGTTGCAGCAGTTTTGGTAATAACACAACTACATCCAGAATCACTTAAAATTGTAGCAGAAACACTTGTAAAAATAAAAAGTGCCCTTCCAAAAAAATTAAACATCCTTATATGGGTGAAAGCAAATATTTAAAGTTCTATACGCAGCCTCCGCTCTTTGTATTGCTTGCGCGTTTTCTTAGCTGCGGGAAGCGTAATTTTTTGTTTTACTTCTGATTTTGTTTCAGTTTTTGCTTCTGTTTTAAGAGGTATTGTGGCTATGGGCACAAACGGTTTCTTAGGCGTCTTACCAAGAATTGTTATTTTTTGGACACGCTTTTTGGGAAGAATTGTGACTTTTGTTGGAACGACAGGTGCTACCACAGGCGCAATAGAAGCAGATTTCTTAACTGCTGTAACAGAAGAAGCAGATGCCATCTTAGGAACCAACTTGAATACCTGCTGTGTTTCCACTTTAATGCCCTTCGGCGGTTCACTTCCTTTCTTTGTAATTACAGTTTCCTCCTTTGTTATAACTGCTTCCCCAGAACGCTGGGTTTTATTACGACGAGGGCGACCTCTTTTACGAGTTCCCTCTGTAGATGTAGTAGAAGTCATTGTAACTTCCTTTTCTTCTCCTGCGGTCATACCCCTATTTAAGGATATCACATAAAATTGACCTAGTTTATCGGGCCTTTTTGTAGCATAGATGTTTCACGAAATTCTTGACTTGTACTTCAAGCAGCATGATAGCCGGCAAATTATTTACCATCAAATCGCAAGTTTCAATTATTTCCTAGAATATGACATTCCCGAAGCAATTATGCGGTGTTGTCCGATCAGAGTAGTAGGTTCTCCCGACTTGACGCTGACAGGAACAACCCGAGCCGCAGCGGGTACAGCCGGAACAGCGATTCGCGTTACAGTTGAAGGCAATGAGGAAGTTGTTATGACGGCTGATTCTATCCCAAAGGTGGAGAAGACTCCTCGTGAAGTTGAGGTTATTGTCCAGTTCCAAAATGTAAGTATTCGCAAGCCCACTATCTTTGAGAATAATGGAGCAGTTACGCCCATGTATCCCAATGATGCTCGTCTCAGAAATCTGACCTATGCTGCTCCAATCTATGTAGATCTTCATATTACGACAACACTCAGGGACAAAGATAAGGGAATTGAGGAGACAAAGGTGCGGATGCTTCCCAATATCCATGTGGGAAAGATTCCCGTGATGGTTAATAGTAAGTTCTGCCAGTTGTCTGAGAATCCAGAAAAGACACCCAAGGAGCAGGGTGAATGCTCCGCGGATATGGGTGGATATTTCATCGTACAGGGATCAGAGAAGGTCATTATTAGTCAGGAGCGAATGGCAGAAAACCGACTCTTCGTCTTCCGTAATAACAAGGTAAAGAATCGTGAAGCCGAAGTGATTGAGTGCAAGAGCATTGGACCCGATAATGAGGGCGCTCCTAAGACTGTGGGTGTAAAGATTCTGCTGAATCCTAAGAATCCAACCAATCCGGAGACTATTCGCGTCACACTTCCTCGTATCAAAGCAGAAGTTCCCCTCTTTATTCTGATGCGGTGCCTCGGTGTTGAGCGGGACGATGAAATTGTTCAAATGATTACGGGTTCAAAGGAGTCACCGTATGATATGATTCTGCAGGAATGTATCATTGACGCCGAAGATGTACGGACAAAGGACCAAGCACTTGAATATCTTACTCGGTATATTGGCAGCGGTTCTTCTATTCGGGAGAGTCTTACAGCATATTCACTCCCCTACGTGAAGCCAAACAAGGCCCTCGTAGTCCAAGAGATTCTAGCAGAAGAACTCTTCCCTCATATTGGCGGAATTCAGACACTAAAGGAAAAGGCTTTCTTCTTGGCAGCGATGACCCTCAAGTGCCTCCAAGTCTATTATGATCAGATTATCTCCGATGACCGTGATGGCTATCCTAATAAGAAGGTGGAGTCGCCGGGTAATCTGCTAGGAAACCTTTTCCGCTACTACTTCTCCACACGCTGCATCAAGGAGATGAAGTCCGCGATTACTACGGAGATTCACAATGGTGCGTGGAAGACGACTGGACGTATTGAAGAGATTATTAATCCCAATAACGTGTACAAGATTCTCAAGTCTACAACGGTGGATATTGGTCTCAAGTCTTCTCTAGCAACCGGCAATTTCAACTGCGGGAAGATGGGAATTAAGACAGGTATTAGCCAGGTTTTGAACAGGTTGACGTATCTTTCCGGCATTTCTCATTTGCGCAGGTGCTCCACGCCCATTGAGAAGACGGGAAAACTCATTCCTCCTCGTAAGTGCCATAACAGTCAGTGGGGGTATGTCTGCCCTTCAGAAACGCCGGAAGGTCATTCAGTTGGTGTAGTGAAGAATTTCGCTTCCACTTCCCATCCCACTCTTCCGATGTCAGCTGAGCCTGTTCTTCAGTATCTCTATGATGTCCTAAACATGAAGCCGCTGGCCGACTGTGACTTCAGTGATACTTTCAAAGGAATTCGTATTTATATTAATGGAGCCTTTGCTGGAATGCTCCATACTGAGACGGGAACATCTGTGCTAAAGAAAATTGGTCAGCTTCGCAATGCGAAACGGTCGGGCAGAATCAATATCTTTACTAGCATTGTCGTTAATAATCCACGTGGAAATCAGACTTTCGCTGAAATTTGGATAAATACAGAGGGCGGGCGCATTGTTCGGCCCGTGTTAGTTGCTGCTGGTCTGCGTGACCTGCTAGAACATCCCGAAGTGAAGGCTCCTTGGTATTCGTGTCGCGAATGGAATGATTTCCTTCAATTTAAGACACCGGCAGGCTATAATTTGGTGGAATACATTGATCCTTCTGAGACTGAGAATTTCTATATTGCGATGTATCCGGATAACTTGAAGAATAAGGCAGAGCCCTACACACATTGTGAAATCCATCCGAGTATCTTGTATGGCACAATGGCGTCTAACATTCCTTTCCCCGATCACAACCAGTCTCCGAGAAACGCGTATCAAGCAGCGATGGGTAAGCAGGCTATGGGCATCTATGCGTTGAATTTCCGAGACCGTATGGATACGATGGCAAACTTGCTCTGCTATCTCAATGTTCCGCTCGTATCGCCCTATATGTCACGATACTATAAGGCGCAGGATATGCCTTCCGGCTACAATATTGTAGTTGCGATTGCGACTTATGGCGGATATAACCAAGAGGATTCTATTATGATTAACAGGGCGGCGCTAGATCGTGGTCTTTTCCGCTCCATCTTCTATCGCACATACAAGGATGAGGAAAAGAAGAATCAGGCTTCGGGTGAAGAAGAGCGTTTCTGTCAGCCCGATGCAGTTCTTACCAAGCACATGAAGTTGGCCAATTATTCCAAGTTGAGCCCGGATGGCTTTGTCCCCGAGAATGTCTACGTGAACTCAGATGATGTGCTGATTGGCAAGGTGGCTCCTATTCGTCTTCGTGCTCCGGACGGTGCGGCTCTAGCAGGTGTGGGTCATGCGACTCTACAGGCTATGTCGGGAGCCGCTGCGGCCGCAGCAGTAGAAGCTGCTGGAGGTAAGCGGTATAAGGATGTATCAAAGCTTTTGCGAAACAATGAGACAGGATTCGTAGATAAGATTTACAGGGGGCGGAACGGTGAAGGCTATTCCTTTGTGAAGATTCGCGTTCGCAGTGAACGTGTTCCGACAATTGGTGATAAGTTCTCTTCCCGTCACGGACAGAAGGGCACTGTGGGTCTGATTCTGAACCCGTGGGACATGCCCCGCACCAAGAATGGTCTTGTTCCTGATATTATCATCAACCCGCATTGTATTCCTTCTCGTATGACAATTGCTCAGCTCATGGAGATGTTGCTCGGAAAGGTGTGTTCGCAGAATGGCATCTTGGGTGATGGAACACCCTTCAATGAGTTGTCGCCGGAAATGATTGCGGAGAAGTTGCTAGATTCCGGCATGGAACCTTATGGTAATGAACTGCTGTATAGTGGCTACACGGGTAAGCAGATGTCCTGTAATATCTTCATGGCACCGTGTTTCTACCAGCGGTTGAAGCACATGGTTGATGATAAGATCCACAGCCGCGCTTCAGGCCCACTCGTCATGCTAACCCGCCAGCCTGCTGAAGGAAGGGCAAGGGACGGTGGCTTGCGCTTTGGCGAAATGGAACGTGATTGCATACAGTATTCTGTTCCAATTCCCCAAAAAAATGGTCTGTCTTTAAAAATAGGAACAATGGAAAATAATCAGTCTCAAGTTATGGGTTTCAGTATATTACAAAATGGTATTGTTGCTGGAAAACAAACAGGATTCTTGTACAAGGGTGAGAGGGATTGTGTTGAACTAACATTTCAGGATGGTAGAAAATTAAAATGCACACCGAATCATAAATTGCTAAACGAAAACAATGAATGGATTGATGCAAATCATACCAAAAATAGGAGATTAAAAGTTGGAATTAATTATCCATTAATTGATGTACAGCAGGATATTAATGATTGTAATGGCTATATATTGAAGGCTGCTCAAATGGAATTTAAAACTAACGATCAAAATAATTTATTTAGAACTTTTGCTTTTGTTAGATTACTAGGACTTCTAATAACTGATGGTGGAATCTATAAAAGAGGTAAAACCTCTCATTGTGCATATGTTTCATTAGGTCATTTGATGGATGTCGAAGTATTTTTAAATGATTTAGAACTTATTACAGGAGAAAAAAGAACATTTTATAAAAATGATTTGTGTTATAGTGTAAGATTACCAAAATCATTATGTGACTCAATTTTAAAACTTGAAGGATTTATTGTCGGTGCGAAAGTAATTCAAGAGTCTATTTTGCCTTCATTTGCGCTTGACCCAAATATTCCATTGCCAATTTTAAGAGAATTTCTGGGAGCAATGTTTGGAGGTGATGGTCATACTTGTCATCTAGCTATGCATCGAGGCAAGCGTGATATATTAACTTCATTATCGTTTTCAAAATCTCGAGCTAAAAGTCAAACAAAATCTTTGGTAAACATGATGAACGATATGCAAAGATTATTAGGAAGATTTGGTATTTCAAAAGTTACTATTCAAAACTTGAAAGAGACTTCTCATTCAAAAAAAAATTACAATGACGAAGAAAATAAAGAAAAGGTTTATCAGTCAACTTTGCATCTTGATATAAATGAGCTTATTCCGTTTCATGAGAAAATAGGCTTTAGATACTGTTAT
>Ga0209598_10001111_pt1 | contig 21973 bp, 20 predicted proteins | sample M_140807_EF_Meta_FD_187317 | JGI IMG/M metagenome (GOLD analysis project Ga0209598, IMG submission 187317) | Freshwater microbial communities from Lake Montjoie, Canada to study carbon cycling - M_140807_EF_MetaG (SPAdes) (version 2) | ecosystem: Environmental > Aquatic > Freshwater > Lake...
GCACCCTTTCAACGACGCCAAAGTGGTGAACTAGTTTCAAACCATCCGTCGAACCGAGAATTGGGCCTCCTCCAGCGCTCGCCGAACGGCTTCCGCCCTCGCGACGCAGCCGTCGTGGTCGCCGTGAATGCAAATTGAATCCACCGACTCGGCCAGTCGAATGGCTTGGTCGCAAATCTCGCTGAGATTGGTCAATACGGCCCCCGCAACTGAGCGAGGAAGCAACCGGCCATCGGCTCCGTACTTGCGATCAGCAAACCCCTCCCGCAGGAATCGGGAGGACATCGGGTGCTCACCATCAGGTTCGATCCTACTATCGGGATCGTGGGCCGACCCCGGTAAGCCTAAGAGCGGTACCGGCCACAACGACAGCATTCGGCGCAATCGCGGCATCTCGAGACCAGCCGCCGTTTCATTGTAAAAGGCCCCGTGCGATCCGGCTTCGCTGCAAAAGCCGTGGAATCACCCCTTACGCCAATCACGCGCGCAAGGGGCTTTGCATCACTGAGCGTCCATCAAGGCCTTCACGTTCAACAAGGTGATCTCGTTGTGGTCCGGCTGGCCGATGGTGCGACCAGAAGAGTACGGGAAGTTATTGTCGTTGACCACCACAATGTGTTCGGCATCGACCACCGTCAGGCCTTCTGGGCCCAGGTGGGGCAATGCAAAAGTCGCATCATTGCCGCCCAGATGCGCTTTGGCATTGGGGTTGGCGATACGCGTCAAGTCGATGTAAGCCACCTTCTTCACAAAACCGTCGGCGTCGATTTGGCTCATGTCAATCTTGTAGATGCGCTTGAACTGGGCGGGGTGGGTAAAGCAATCTGTCCGCATTTCTTTGGGGCAAACCGGGGTCACGCCTTCGCTGCCGTCATCGCGTTCGATGACCAGGCCCACGCGCTCGTTGACCATCTGAAAGTCAGCCGCCACGTTGCCGGCTTGCTCGAATTTGTATTTCCACATTTGGCCGGTGTACTGTTGGCTGGCCACGTCCAGCTCCAAGATGCGGGTGTAAGGCTTGCCGTTGTGGCTTTCATAGGCTTTGGTTTCAGCATCCCACAGTGGCCACTCGAACATGGGGAACACTTTTTTGCCATCGGCCGATTTGGCCATGGGCTCAAAACCACCTGAACGGCGAACATTGAAAGGCAGGACTGTTGGTACAGGCGGGCGGGCGTGCTGGTAGTGGTCTGGACCGGTGTATTTTTTGCCGCTGACCACCGTTTCGATCACGCCCAAGACTTTGCCCTGGGGGGTTGTGCGCAGGATGTAAGGGCCAAACTCATCACCAAACCACCATTCGTTGCCCACCACTTGAATGGACTCGACGTCAAAGTCAGAACCGGTCAAATAACGTTTGGCCGTGTTTTCGTTGTTGATGAAAAAAGGCACTTTGCGGTCGGGATCGTGCAAGAAAGTGGTCTTGGCCAAAGCGGTCTTGCCGCTCTTCCAGTCCGGCTTAACGTGGTGAACCATGAGCAATGCGTCCATGGAGTTGACTTTGTTGCCAAAGCCGTTGTCGGTCAGCGCGAGAAAAGTGCCGTCGCCCATCGAATGGATGCCCGAAAAACCCTGAACCGACTGGCCTTTGATCGGCAAAAATCCGCCTGAAGCGCGTGGATTTTTAGGGTCGCCCACAAACGTGTTGGCGGCCACGCTGCCCAATTTTTCTACCCGCTGACGGGGGTCATTGGCAAATTTGCCACTGGTTTCAAACAAGACGCCAGCATCTTTGGGCGCAGTGGCGGTGGTGTTGAATGGCAGGTACGCATGGCCAGCCAAGGTGGCGGTCACTTCGGTTTGTGCGATCACAGCGCTGGCCGACAGGCCCAACAAGACGGATAGGAGAGTGCGTTGCAGCATTTTGAACCTTCTAAGTGGATGGAATGGCGTTGAGCGTAGCGTCGGTTTGTGAAGCGCTTGTGAAAAACAGGCTCTGAAGCCCTGAATTTGACGGCGCCAGACGCCTTCATGGCCAAAGAAGTCCAGCGCTGGACGGCGGCCATCAAAGCCACACAATTGAAGATCTGAAACAAGACTGCAACTGGGCTGAAAGGCGAAAAGCTTTGCGCGATGGGCGACAATCAGCTTTGTGTCTTATTTAACTGTCCTGCGCGAAATTTTTGGCTACGAATCGTTTCGTGGCCCTCAGCAAAGCATCATTGCGCATGTCGGTGCCGGAGGCGATGCGCTGGTCTTGATGCCCACGGGCGGCGGCAAGAGTCTGTGCTATCAAATTCCGGCCATTGTTCGCCAACAGGCAGGGCACGGCATCACCATCGTGGTGTCCCCCTTGATTGCACTGATGCATGACCAAGTCGGCGCACTGCACGAAGCCGGTGTCAGCGCTGCTTTCCTGAATTCGACTCTGAATGCCGAGGAGGCGCAAGATGTGGAGCACAGACTGCGCCGAGGCGACATCACGCTTTTGTACGCCGCCCCGGAGCGCCTGACCACGCCGCGCTTTTTAGCGCAGCTGGACTCCCTGCATGAACGCGGCATGCTGAGTTTGTTTGCCATTGACGAAGCCCATTGCGTGAGCCAATGGGGCCATGACTTTCGCCCCGAATACCGCGCCCTGACCGTGCTGCATGAGCGCTATGCCGGTGTGCCGCGCATGGCCTTGACCGCCACCGCAGATGCTTTAACGCGTGCCGACATTGTGGAGCGTCTGCATCTCGAGGACGCCCAGCAATTTGTCAGCAGTTTTGACCGCCCCAACATCCGCTACACCATCGTCGAGAAAAAAGACGCCTCAACGCAGTTGATGCGTTTTATTGAGCGCGAGCACGAAGGGGACGCCGGTGTGGTGTATTGCCAATCGCGCCGACGGGTTGAAGAAGTCGCCGAGATGCTGCTGGAATCGGGCATCGACGCCTTGCCCTACCACGCCGGCCTCGATGCCAAGCTGCGCCAAAAACACCAAGACCGCTTCTTGCGTGACGAAGGCGTGGTGATGGTGGCGACCATTGCTTTTGGCATGGGCATCGACAAACCCGATGTGCGGTTTGTGGCCCATTTGGACATGCCGAAAAACATCGAAGGCTACTACCAGGAAACCGGCCGTGCAGGGCGCGACGGCTTGGCCGCCGACGCCTGGATGGCCTATGGTTTGCAAGATGTGGTGAATCAACGCCGCATGATCGACGAGAGCCCTGCGGCCGAAGAATTCAAGCAAGTCATGCGCGGCAAGCTGGATGCGCTGTTGGCCTTGGCCGAGGCCACCGATTGCCGGCGCGCACGCTTGCTGGGCTACTTTGACGAAGCCTACGCTGGACCACAAGACACCTCCTCGGGTGTCTACATGCCCTTTTGTGGCAACTGCGACAACTGTCTGCATCCGCCCGAGGTCTGGGATGGCACCGACGCGGCCCGCAAAATTTTGTCCACCGTGTACCGCACGCAGCAGCACAATGGCCACCACTTTGGGGCTGGCCACACCATGGACATAGTGCGCGGCAAAGAAACCGACAAAGTGACCCAGCGGGGCCATACCCGCTTGAGCACGTTTGGGGTGGGCGCCAATTACAGTGAACAGCAATTGCGCGGGGTGATGCGTCAATTGATTGCCATCGGGGCCCTGCATGTGCACAGCGAAGACGGCTTCAGTACTTTGCACCTGACGGCGGGTTCACGCGCTGTATTAAAGGGCGAAGTGGCGATACAACTGCGCGAATCCACCAGCCAAAAAGCCGACAAACGCAGCAAGAGCCGAACCACTCCCGGGCCGGCAGCGGCCAATTTGGGCCAGGACGCACTGGTGCGCTTCATCAACCTCAAAGCCTGGCGAGCCGAAGTGGCCAAAGAGCACAACTTACCGGCTTATGTGATCTTCCACGATGCCACGCTGGCGGCCATCGCGGAGCGTGCGCCGCAAGCGTTGAGTGAGTTGCACGGCATCAGTGGCTTGGGCGTCAAGAAACTCGAAGCCTATGGCGAACAAGTCTTGCGTGTCTGTCAGTCTTTTGCCCCCCACTGATTTTTGATCTCCCGCGCCTTCAGTTCACGCCCCCGGGAATGCCGGCTGCTATCTGACGCAGCTTGACGGTTTCGGTGCGGATTTCCTGCACCATTTGCTCCGGCGTGCTGCCCACCAGGGTCATGCCCATGGCATTGAGTTTGCGCTTGACGTCCGGGTCGGCCAAGGCCGTTTTGACGGATGCATTCAGCCGCGCTTGAATGTCGGCAGGCAAGCCTTTGGGTCCAAACAAGCCCACCCAATACGTCAAGTCATAGCCCGTCAGACCGCCTTCGCTGAGGGTCGGTACATCCGGATACCGTGGGTCTCTGACCGCACTGGTCGTGCCCAGCAATCGGACTTTGCCCGCGTCGATTTGGGGTTTGGCGGCACCGTCAAATATCACTTGGCACACGCCCGCCAAGACGTCTTGCATCCCCGGGCCAGAGCCTTTGTAGGGCACATGGGTCATGTTCACTTTGCCCATGGCGTTGAACAACTCCCCCGCAAAATGCAAACCACTGCCCATGCCGGAGGTGGCGTAGTTGATTTGCACCTTGCTGTCGCGCGCATACGCCAGAAATTCAGGCAATGTTTTGGCGGGTACGGCGGGATGGACCACCATCAACAGGCCATATTTGCCAATCAAAGAAATGGGCGTGAAGTCGGTCACCGGGTCATAGGACAGTGATTTTTCGACGACCGCCATGTAGGTGTGCGTGCCGTTGGTGGTGAGCAGCAATTGGTAACCATCGGGCGTGGCTTTGCTGATGGCTTCACTGCCGATTCGACCGCCGCCGCCCGCCTTGTTGTCGATCACCACGTTTTGCCCCAGATTCCGGGACATGGCCTCGGCAATGATCCGACTGACTTGGTCTGAGAACCCGCCAGCCGCATAGGGCACAACCGCTTTGATGGGGCGCTGCGGATAGGCTTGCGCCGCCACATTACCGAGCCCAAAGACCCCCGCAAGCACAAGGACCCAACGAACGCAAACACTGCACTTGAGCACCATGAGTGGCCTTTCTTTGTCTCGTTATCTGTCAACGTCGTCTTTTTGAGGGACGCCCCAAAGAGTATGCCGAGAGTTGGCGGTGCCTGCAATCAGGGTTGGCACAGTGCATTCACCGCCCCTGTCACCCGCAGGATGGGGCTGGCCGCTTAACTTTTGTAAGATGCGCAGACTGTCTGTATCACTTCAGGAACGATTCATGCGCTTAGGTTACTTCACCATGCCCTTGCACCCTTTGCACAGGGACACCACCGAAACTCTGCATGAGGACCGACAGACCATTCTGTTTGCCGACCAACTCGGTTTTTACGATGCCTTCGTCGGCGAGCATTTGACGGACAAAGCCGAAAACGTCACCAACAGCCTGATCTTTCTGGCGACTTTGATTGCCGAGACGCGCCACATCAAACTGGGCAGCGGTACTTCGAACCTGTCGCATTCGCACCCGACCTTGCTGGCGTCGCAAGCGGCCATGTTTGATCACCTGGCCAAAGGACGGTTCATTTTTGGTATCAGCCCAGGGGCCTTGTCGTCCGACGCTGAAGCGTTGGGCATTCTGGACCAGGACCGCAACCAAATGTTTGCCGAAGCCATCGATGTCATTCTGGCCATTTGGGACCGCGAGCCGCCCTACAACATCGACTTTGAAAACAACCGCTACAAGGTCACCACGCAAACCACCTCAGTGCCCGCCATCGGCCGCGGTCAGATGATGAAGCCGTTCCAAAAGCCCTATCCCGAGATAGTCGGCACCGTGGTGGCGCCTTTCTCTAAAGGGGTGATCGCGATGGGCAAGCGCAATTTTCACCCCATGTCTGCCAACTTTTTGCTGCCCCATTGGCTCAACAGCCATTGGGACAATTACAAGGAAGGCAAAGCGTCGGTAGAACAAACCGCCCACTCCTCAGATTGGCGTGTGGCCCGGACCATTTTTGTCAGCGACGACGCCGCCACGGCCAAACGCTATGGGCGGGAAGACGCTGACAGCCCTTACCGCTACTACTACCGACAGATGCTGACCAAGATGATGATGTCCAAGCGGCACGTCATCTTCAAAAAGAACATGGAAGAAGACGACAGCCATGTGACCCTGGACCGCTTGCTCGATGAATTGGTCATCGCCGGCACGGTGGACGAGGTGGTGGAGCAGATCTTGGCGCTTCGCGCCCAGGTGGGGCCTTTTGGCGAAATCGTTTATGCAGGCATGGACCTGGTCGACCCCGCCCTGGGCCGTCGCTCCATGGAGTTGATGGCGCACGAAGTCATGCCCCGCGTGAATCAGGCGCTGGGCCTGGGTTCGGCCATCAACGCAGAGGCCTCCTCAGCCTGAACTCAGGCCGGGGTCAGGGGCAAGCCGATCAACTCGGACAAAGCCTGCAAGCTCAGGCCCGGCACCATGTCAAGGACTTGCAGGCCTGAGGGCGTGCAGGCCAGCGTGGCCAAATCGGTATAGACGCGCTTGACGCAGGCAATGCCGGTCAAGGGGTAAGTGCACTGCGCGACCAGTTTGCTTTGCCCTTGCTTGGTCAGCAAGTCCATCATCACCCAAGTTTGTTTGGCGCCAATGGCCAAGTCCATGGCACCGCCCACGGCCGGTATGGCACCCGCCTCGCCGGTATGCCAGTTGGCCAAGTCCCCATGGGCACTGACCTGAAAGGCCCCGAGGACACAAATGTCCAAGTGCCCGCCGCGCATCATGGCAAAGCTGTCGGCATGGTGGAAAAAAGCACCCCCCGGCAGCAAGGTCACAGGCTGCTTGCCTGCATTGATGAGGTCGTAGTCTTCTTGGCCGGCGGCAGGCGCTGGCCCCATGCCCAAAATACCGTTTTCGCTGTGCAGCAAAATTTCACGGGATGGGGGAATGTGGTTGGCCACCAGAGTGGGCTGACCGATCCCCAAATTGACCGTGGCCCCCTCGGGAATGTCTTGCGCCACGCGGGCGGCCAACTCGTCTTTGGTGCGTCGTGTGTAGTTCATGCTTTGACTCCTCCGGCTTGGGTTGCAACGCGCGGGATCTGGACCACCGCCTGCACAAAAATACCCGGGGTGATGACCGCTTCTGGATCGAGCCCGCCCAAGGGCACTTGCGAATACACCGTGGCCACCGTTTTACGCGCTGCCATGGCCATGACGGGGCCAAAGTTGCGCGCCGCCTTGCGGTAAGTCAGGTTGCCCCAGCGGTCACCGCACTCCGCCCGGATCAAGGCCAAGTCGGCATGAATGGGCGTTTCATAAACATACATGCGGCCATCGATTTCGCGGGTTTCTTTCGGCGAACCGTCCGCTTTTTTGGCCAGATCGGTACCGTAGGCCGTCGGTGTAAAGAAGCCGCCAATGCCGGCCCCTGCAGCACGGATGCGCTCTGCCAGATTGCCTTGCGGCACCAACTCAAGCTCGACCTGTCCGGAGCGGAAAAGCCCATCGAAAACCTGCGAGTCGGCTTGTCTTGGAAAACTGCAGACCACCTTGCGCACACGGCCCGCCTTGAGCAGTGCGGCCAGACCTTGCTCACCATTGCCCGCGTTGTTGTTCACCACCGTCAAGTCGCGCGCACCCTGCGCCAAAAGGCCTTCGATCAGTTCATCCGGGATGCCCGCCGTACCAAAACCCCCGATCAATACCGTGGCGCCATCGCGGGTGTCGGCCAAAGCCTCTTGAATGGATGAAACAAACTTATTGATCATGTCTCTTTACCTTTTCTGGCCCCAGCTTTGTGTGTGGCCTTGGAATCAAATTTGTATACTGCGCATGAAAAACCGAACCGTGGCATCCGCCAACGCGTCCAGATCCATTTGTTCGGGCCGCGTTTTTTGTTTGTACCACGTGACCGTGAAGTTGATCGCCCCCATGACCATCAAGCGCGCCATTTTTTCGTCACTTGCGCCCTCTTGCTCCGGGTCAGCATGCGCCCCCAAGAGTCCCGCTTGAAGCATGTCCCTCAGGGTTTCTTGCCACAACGCATCGTAACGGTCTTTGACCCGAATAATCTCTTGCTTGTACTCGGGCGGCAAACTGCGCCAATCGTAGAGCAGCACCGCAATGAACTCACTGCCTTCATCATGCAAGATGCCATATTGCGTGCGCACCAAGGCCCTGAACCGCGCCTGCACCGTCGTGGCCTCGGCCAGCGCCGCGACGGTTCGCTCAAAGCCTTGGTGCAAACCTTCCTCCATCACCGCTTTCAAAATTTCCTGTTTGTTTTTGAAATGGTAGAACGGACTGCCCGAGCGCATGCCCACGGCCGCAGCAATGTCGCGCACCGTCGTGGCGTCGTAGCCTTTGCCTCGGAACAACTTGGCTGAGGCCCGAATCAAGGCTTGGCGCCGATTGACTTCGTCAGGGTTGTCAAGCAGCAGTTTTGGTGACTGTGGCGATTTGTTGTCTGTCATGGCCTAGGGTTTCCCCAAATTGCAGTCGATGTTCTTGTCTTTATGATACAAAGCAAGTGCTTGGTTTGACCATCATAGTCCTCGGTAGACGAGTGTCAATCCACCAAGAATTAGTTTCACAGGGAAAGAAAAGCAAACGCCATGCAGGAACTGCAGGTCATCTTCAGCGGGATCGCACAAGGCTGTATTTACGGTCTGATCGCACTGGGTTTTGTACTCATCTACAAAGCCACTGAAACGGTCAGCTTTGCCCAAGGCGAGCTCATGATGCTGGGCGCGTTTTGCGGTCTCGCTTGCGTGAGTGGGTTGGGCCTGCCCTACTGGCTGTCCATTCCTGCGGCCATGATGGCCATGGCCGTGCTGGGCTGGCTGACCGAGCGGGTCGTGATCCGCCCGGTGCTGGGGCAACCGGCATTCTCTATCGTCATGTTGACCATTGGCATAGGCTACGTCGCCCGCGGTTTAATCACCATGATCCCCGATATCGGCACCGAAACAATGGCTTTTCCGGTGCCCTACAAAGACACGGTGTTCAATGTGGGCGGCGTGGTGCTGGGCGCCACCCAAGTGGTCGTGGTGCTGGCCACCGCCGCGCTGAGCCTGTTGCTGTACCTGGTGTTTCGCTACTCGCGGGTGGGTATCGCGATGCAAGCGGCCTCGCAAAATCAGTTGGCCGCGTATTACATGGGCATTCCCGTCAAACGCCTGAACGGCATGGTCTGGGCGCTGGCTGCGGCGGTTGCCGCGGTGGCGGGTTTGCTGTTGGCGCCCATCACGTTTGTCCATGCGAACATGGGTTTTATCGGGCTCAAAGCCTTTCCAGCCGCGGTCGTGGGTGGCTTTGGCAGCTTGCCTGGGGCCATTGTGGGCGGCGTGATCATTGGTGTGGTCGAAGCCCTGGCTGGTTTCTGGCTGCCCGAAGGCTTCAAGGACATTGCCGCCTACATCGTGGTGCTCTTGATGCTGGTCCTCAAACCGAACGGTTTGTTTGGTGAAAAATTGCGGAAAAAGGTCTGATCCATGCGGTTCATTTTCAAAACCGATTACGACCAGGACATTCGCATTTTCAAGCACGGGGGGCAAGTCTTTTGGTACGGCTTGCTGTTGGCGTTTTTGGTGACCGCACCTTGGTTGATCGAAGAGTATTGGCTTGCACAGATCACCTTTGTGATGATTTACGGCGTGGTCGGACTGGGCTTGATGTTGCTGGCGGGTTTCACCGGTTTGTTCTCCATGGGCCATGCCGCCTTTTTGGGCGTGGGCGCTTACACCGAAGCGGTGCTGGCCGCCAAGGGCTGGCCCTTTCCGATTTCATTGGCCGTGGCGGCAGGTCTGTCAGCGGCGGTAGGTGCCGTGGTGGGTTTGCCCGCTCTGAGGGTGAAAGGCATTTACCTGGGCATTGCGACCTTGTCGTTTGGCTTCATTGTCGAAGAAGGTCTGGCCCGCTGGGAAAGTGTGACGGGCGGCAATGCGGGCATGCACGTCAAAGCGGTCAACCTGTTCGGTCTGGACACCAGCAGCAATGAAGGCTTTTACGGCGTGTGCTTGGTGGTCACCGTGCTGTCGACATTGGCTGTGGTCAATTTGCTGCGCAGTTCAACCGGCCGCGCGTTTGTGGCCATCCGCGACTCTGAAATTTCTGCGCAGAGCATGGGCATTCATCTGGCCCGCTACAAAACTCTGTCGTTCATGATCTCGGCGGCTTTGGCTGGCGTGGGCGGCGCTTTGTACGCCCACAAACTGCAGTTCATCAGCCCAGACCAATTCAATATTTTGCAATCGGTGGACTTGTTGTTGTTGGTCGTGATTGGCGGCTTGGGATCGGTGCATGGCGCCTTTTTAGGGGCCATCTTTTTGATCACCATGCCTCAGCTCATCTCTTTGGGCAAAGATTATCTGCCCGCCTTCATTGGGCAAGCGCCGGGCTTGCAAGGGCTGGTCTATGGCTTGGTGCTGATCGCTTTTGTGATGTTCGAGCCCATGGGGCTGTATGGCCGCTGGCTGAAAATCCGCACCTGGATTCAACTGTTCCCGTTCTACCGCAAAGGCATGTTCAAGCGTCAAAAGAGCTTCCAGAAATCGGACCGACTGAAATGAGCGACATCCTACTTTCTGCCCACAATTTGTCGGTGCGCTTTGGTGGCGTGTTGGCCGTCAACAAGGTGAGCTTCGAGGTGCAGCGGGGCGAAGTCTTTACCTTGATTGGCCCCAATGGGGCGGGTAAGACCACGGTCTTCAACCTGATCAGCCGCATCTACACGCCCACTACCGGGCACATTGATTTCAAGGGTCAAACCCTCACCCAAGTGCCGCCCCACGCGGTAGCCGGCTTGGGCATTGCGCGCACCTTTCAGAACATCGAACTGTTTGAACACGCCAGCGTGTTGCAAAACCTCTTGATCGGTCGGCATGTGCACAACCGCACCGGGTTTTGGAGCCAATTGCTGTTCACCCGCAGCGTGCACGAAGCCGAGTTGGCCACGCGCCGCAAAGTAGAAGAAGTGATTGATTTTCTGGAGTTGCAGCACTACCGCGACACCTTGGTGGCGGGCCTGCCCTATGGCGTTCGCAAAGTGGTCGAGTTGGCCCGCGCCTTGAGCACCGAGCCGGATCTTTTGTTGCTGGACGAACCGTCTTCAGGCTTGAACATGGAAGAAACCAATGACATGGCCTTTTGGATCCAAGACATTCAAAACGACCTGGGCATCACGGTGTTGATGGTTGAGCACGACATGAGCCTGGTGTCCAAAGTATCTGACCGGGTGCTGGCCATGAACCAGGGCGAAGTCTTGGCGCTGGGAACGCCTGCGCAAGTGCAAGCCGATGCCGCCGTGATCGAGGCGTATCTGGGCGGCGCAGACGATGCCGCCAGCTTGCGCCGAGTCGCTTGAGGAGTCGGACATGACAGACACAACACCTCTGCTCAAGCTGCTCAACGTCGAAAGTGCCTATGGCCCGATCCGCGCTATTCGCGGTGTCAGTTTATCGGTCTACCCCGGCCAAATTGCGACCATTTTGGGCTCCAACGGCGCGGGCAAAACCACGACCCTGAAAACCATCTCCGGCATCATCGATCCGCGCAAAGGCTCGATCGAGTTCAAGGCTGAAAACATCACCGCCATGGACCCCTCACTCATCGTGCAGCGGGGCTTGGCGCATGTGCCCGAGGGACGCGAAGTGTTTCCGCTCTTGTCCATCAAAGACAACTTGTTGATGGGTGCCTACACCCGCCAAGACCGCGACGGTGTGGCCCGCGACATGGAAGCGGTGTACGGCTACTTTCCCATCCTCAAAGAACGCGAAGCGCAAGACGCTGGCCTGCTCTCGGGCGGTCAACAGCAAATGCTGTCCATCTCGCGCGCGCTCATGGCCCAGCCCGATCTGATCTTGCTCGACGAGCCCAGCTTGGGCTTGTCACCCAAGCTGACCAAAGAGATCTTTGAGATCGTGGTGCGCATCAACCGCGAACGCGGTACCACCATCTTGCTGGTCGAGCAAAACGCGAACATGGCGTTGAACGTGGCCGATTACGGCTTTGTTTTGGAATCGGGTCGGATCGTGATGGAGGACACCTGCGCGGCGTTGCGTGAGAAAGACGACATCAAAGAGTTTTACCTCGGCATGAAAGAAGACGGCGCCCGCGCCGAGCGCCGCTGGAAAAAGAAGAAGACCTGGAGATAAGCCATGACCGTCCTCTGGGATACCCAAGCATTGAAAGGCCAAACCAAAGTGGTGATGCCTGGCGAGACCATTCCGGATGTGTTCTGGAACGGTGTCGCCGCACGCGGCCAGCAACTGATGATGCGCGAAAAGAAGTTGGGCATCTGGCAAGGCTGGAGTTGGACGCACGCCGGCACCGCTGTGCGTGAAATGACAATGGGCTTGGTGGCCCTCGACTTCGTGCCCAGCGAATGCGCCTCCATTCTGGCCAGCACGCGGCTGGAATGGGTGCTGGCCGATCTGGCCGTGCTCAGCGCAGGCGGCGTGTCGAATGGCATTTACCCCACCGATGCCACCTCTCAAGTGCAGTACCTGTGCGAAGACTCGGGCACCGTCATCTTGTTTGTCGAAGACGAAGAGCAACTCGACAAAGCACTGACCGCTCGCGAGCACCTGCCACTCTTGCGCAAAATCGTGGTGCTCGACATGGAAGGTTTGACCCGCTATTCGGACCCGATGGTCATCAGCCTGGACGCGTTGAGGGCCCTGGGCAGAGACCACGATAGCAAGCACCCTGGGGTGTTCGATCAAGTCCGCAAGAGCCGTCAACCCCAAGACCTGGCCATCCTGATTTACACCTCAGGCACCACGGGCAAACCCAAGGGCGCGATGCACAACCATGCCGCCTTGGTGTACATGTGCCACGGCTATAACCAGGTCATTGTGCAAGATGAGCACGACGAACGGATGCTGTTCTTGCCCCTGTGTCATGTGGCCGAACGGCTGGGTGGGCAGTATTTTTCGATCTACACCGGCACCATCCTGAACTTTGTCGAGAACCCTGACACGGTCCCTGAAAACGTGCGTGAAATTGCACCCACCACCTTCACGGCGGTGCCGCGGGTTTGGGAAAAATTTTATTCATCGGTCACCATCGCCATTTCAGAGTCCGACAAATTTCAGCAACTCGTGTACCGGTGGGCGCTGGGCATCGGCTACAAAGTCAGTGACAAAGTCACCGCCGGGCAGACAGTTCCCTTGTGGTTGAAAGGGTGCTTTTATTTGGGCCGTTGGTTGGCGCTGGACAATGTGCGGCGCATGATCGGCATTCACAAAGCCAAGGTGTTGGTCACCGGCGCCGCCCCGATTTCACCCGATCTGGTGCGCTGGTATTTGGCGCTCGGTGTGCCGATGATCGAAGCCTGGGGAATGACCGAATCGTGTGGCGCATCGACCGTGATGCCTGCTGACAAAATCAAGGCCGGTTTCATTGGGCCAGCAGCACCCTTCAACGAGGTGCGCTTGGACCCAGTGACCCAAGAGCTGCTGGTGCGCGGCCCGAACGTGTTCATGGGCTACTTGAACCTGCCTGAAAAAACCGCCGAAACCATTGATGCCGACGGCTGGCTGCACACCGGGGATGTGGGGACGGTGGACGATGAAGGGTTTTTCCGGATTACCGACCGGATGAAAGACATCATCATCACGGCAGGGGGCAAAAACATCACGCCGAGCGAATGGGAAAATGAACTCAAGTTTTCACCCTACGTCACGGACGCGGTGGTGATTGGCGATCGACGTGCCTATTTGAGCGTGATCATCATGATCGATTTGGAAAACGTTGAAAAATTTGCGCAAGACCATGATGTGCCGTTTTCCAACTACGCCAGTCTGACCCGCGCACCAGAAGTGCTGGCCCGCATCCAAGTAGAAATAGACACAGTGAACAAGAAATTTGCCCGCGTGGAACAGATCAAACAGTTCCGACTGCTCGACACCCAACTGACAGCCGAAGACGATGAACTGACGCCTACAATGAAACTCAAACGCAAGTTTGTCGAACAAAAATACAGCGCCATGATTGAATCGATGTACCGCAGCTGATCCGGCTCAGCACCCCTTTACAACCCCAGGAGAAGACATGAAGCTCAAACTTTTAACCCTGCTCGCAGCGCTGGCCCTCAGCGGCGCGGCCATCGCCCAACAACAAGGCGTGAGTAAAACCGAAATCACGGTCGGCACCATTCAGGATTTGTCCGGCCCCTTGGCCGGCTACGGCAAAGCGGTACGCAACGGCATGATGTTGCGCATTGATGAAGTCAATGAGCAAGGCGGTGTGAATGGCCGCAAGCTCAAGCTGATTACAGAAGACTCAGGTTACGACCCGAAGCGCGCTGTGTTAGCGGCGCAAAAACTGGTCAACCAAGACAAAATTTTCATCATGGCTGGACACATCGGCACCGCGCAAAACAACGCCGCCATGCCGGTACAGATTGAAAAGAAAGTGGTCAACTTTTTCCCCGTGACTGCGGCGCGCGAAATGTACGAACCGCTGAGCAAATTCAAATACGCTTTGTTTGCAACCTACTTTGACCAAATGCGCGCCTCTGTGGCCACCCTGGCCAAAGAGAAAAAGATCAGCAAGGTCTGCGCCATTTACCAAGACGATGAATTTGGCCTCGAAGTGCTGCGCGGCGCCGAAGCCAGTCTGAAAACCATCAGCTTGGATTTTGTCGAGAAAACCTCTTACAAACGCGGGGCAACCGACTTTTCTTCCCAAGTGGCCCGCATGAAAGGTGCTGGCTGTGAAATGGTTGTGCTGGGCACCATCATCCGCGAAACCGTCGGCACCATTGCCGAAGCACGCAAGACCGGCTTCAACCCGATCTTCATCGGCTCCAGCGCCGCCTACACCGACCTGATCCACAAATTAGGCGGCAAAGCCATGGACGGCATGTACGCCACGATGACGGTACCCCACCCTTATTTGGACGAAGCCTCTAACCCGATCCGTTTCTGGGCCAACAAGTACAAAACCAAATTCAATGAAGACCCAACCGTTTTCTCGGTTTACGGCTATGTGATTTTGGACTCCTTCATCCAGGCCGCACAAAAAACAGGGCCTAACTTGACCAGCGACAGCTTCATTGCCACCATGGACAAGATCACCTTCCCTGCCGACATTTTTGGCAGCCCTGAAGGCAGCTTCACACCGACCAAGCACCTGGGCTCCAACAAGTCGCGCCTGTCGCAGATCCAGGATGGCAAGTGGAAGATCATCTCTGAGTACTACAAGCTCGACTGATCTGTGTCGCTTGATTGAAGACCGCCTTCGGGCGGTTTTTTCTTATCCACTTCAATCGCTTTGGGTTTGAAGATCGCAAAGTCACCGCTGGCACGGGCGACCATCACCCCGTCGACGTACATTGTGGCTTCCAAGTGCGCTACATTTTTGCCTTGGTTGACCACCACGCTGTCGCAGGTCACCCGGCCTTTGAAAACCGGTTTGAAGTAGTTGATCTTGATGTTGATGGTGGCGCAGATCTGCCCGGGCTGCAAAGCCCCGAACAAGGCCGAACCCATGGCGGTATCGGCCAAGGTGAACAGCACGCCACCATGCACCACGCCATGCGTGTTCATGTGGATCGTCTGCAACGCCAAAATCCATCGACTGCGGCCCGGCGCCTTCTCGGCAAGTTCGATGCCGACATGATGGGTAAACTGAGAAATGTCTGAATGATGCGATGAGGTCATGCCCCGCATGATGCGACAGGTGCAAGTCCTTGTCGTCCACCTGTGCGACTGTGTCGCCTGAGTGCGCCTGTGCATTGCGGGACGGGCGGGCCTCCGATAGAGTGGGCCCTTCCTGTGCTTTTTAACATCCATCCGCTGCAAGTCTTGAATAGGAGTTCGATTTGGCGCACGACTCAACCGCATCCGCGGTACCCCCACCCCTTTTGGATTTGTACCGCATGATGGTGCGCATCCGGGCTTTTGAAGCCGCCGCTGAAGTGGCCAGTCAAGGCGGTGTCAGCGCCTATGGTAAATCGTCCGATGGCACCGCCAAAGTCAAAGGACCTTTGCATTTGTCTACCGGGCAAGAGGCCGTGCCCACAGGTGTGTGTGCGCACCTTCACGCCACCGACTACCTCACCTCGACCCACCGCGGCCACGGTCACACCTTGGCCAAGGGTGCCGATCTGACGCGCATGATGTGCGAGTTGTTTGGCAAAGCCACGGGCTTCAATGGCGGCAAAGGCGGCTCCATGCACATTGCCGATTTTTCTGTTGGCATGCTCGGCGCCAACGGCGTGGTGGCCGCAGGCTTGCCGATCGCCACCGGTGCGGCACACGCGCAAAAACTGAAAGGCGAAGGTGGCATCACGGTGTGCTTTTTTGGCGATGGCGCCATCAACCGGGGGCCATTTTTAGAAGCCCTCAACTGGGCCCAAATTTACCAACTGCCTGTGCTGTTTGTTTGTGAAGACAACCGCTGGAGCGCCACCACGTCCAGCGCCCCCATGATTGGTGGCCCAGGGGCATCGGCCCGTGCCGAAGGTCTGGGCATCCAAGCCACCCGCGTCGATGGGAACGATGTGGAAGCTGTCTGGACCACTGCGAAAGAACTGGTGGCGCATGTGCGGGCAGGTCATGGCCCACGTTTGCTGCACGCCATCACTTACCGTGTCAAAGGACATGTGTCTGTGGACCTGGCGGCTTACCGCGATCCGGCCGAGCTGGCTGCGGCCTTGCTGACCGACCCCATCGCCCGCGCGCGTCAGCGGCATCAGGCCTTGTCCGGCGACATGGCCGTGCTGGACAGTATCGAACAAGCTGCCCACGACGAAGTGCAAACGGCCTTGAGTGTGGCTGGGGCCGCGCCTTGGCCTGAGGCCAGCAGCGCCTTCACCGACATTCAGACCACAGGAGCCGGACAATGGTACTGATGACTTACGCCCAAGCCGCCGTGTTGGCGGTGCAACGCGAAATGGAAGCCGACCCCCGCGTGGTGGTGATGGGCGAAGACGTGGGCCGCGGCGGCATCTTTGGCCAGTACAAGGGTTTGCAAGAAACCTTTGGCCGTGAACGTGTGATCGACACGCCCATCAGCGAAGCGGCCATCATGGGCAGCGGCGTAGGCATGGCGCTGGCCGGCATGCGCCCCGTGGTCGAAATGCGGGTGGTGGATTTTGCACTGTGCGGCATGGACGAAATCGTCAACCAAGCCGCCAAGAACCGCTACATGTTCGGTGGCCAAGGCCGCGTGCCGCTGGTGGCGCGAATGCCCTCGGGCATTTGGGATGCCTCGGCCGCGCAACACTCCCAATCACTGGAAGCCTGGTTTGCCCACTTGCCAGGCTTGGTGGTGGTGTGCCCCTCGACGGCGCAAGACAACTACAGCTTGCTGCGCGCCGCCATGCAATGCGGCGACCCGGTCGTGTACATGGAACACAAAACCTTGTGGGGTTTAGAAGGCCCAGTGGATGAAAACGTGCAGGTGCCACTCGGCCGCGCTGCGACCTTGCGCCAAGGCAAAGACATCACCGTGGTCAGCTGGAGCCGGCAAGTGCAGGCGTGCCAGAAAGCGTGCGAAGAACTCGCCCGCATGGGCATTGAGGCCGAGCTGATCGATTTGCGCACCATCTGGCCGTGGGACCGCGAAGCGGTGCTGGCCTCGTGTGCGAAAACTGGGCGCTTGCTGGTCACGCACGAAGCCATTCAGGCTGGTGGCTTTGGCGCAGAAATCGCTGCCACCGTCGCCGAGCACCTGCCTTGCAAAGTTAAGCGCCTGGGCGCGCCGCGCATTCCCGTGGGCTACGCGCCGGTGCTGGAAGCACAAGCACGGGTGAGTGTGGAAGCCACCGTCCAGGCGGCGGTGCACTTGATGGGTTGACATTCATGCGTGATCGTTATGACGAATCACAATGGGCGCATCTTGAATTGGCGTGAATGGAGTTTCACAAAACAGTCTCGCAATTGCGGTATATTTTGTTTTTTTGGAGATGAAACCATGGGTCTTTTCGACGCTTTCAAGAGTGCGCCACCCGCACTCACACCCCGCTTATCGCTCGCAGTGGGTTTACTTTTCATGATGGCCGCAGACGGTCAAGTGGAAGAAGAGGAAATTGGACAACTGCGCTCCGTCGTAGGCGGCGACCAGGAGCTGATCCAAACGGCTGTGAAATACCTGCGCAGCGTGAAGTACGAGCAATTTTTGATCGATTCAGCATCACTGCTCAACGAAGACCAAAAGCTGTGCCTGCTGATCAACATGGCAGACTCCTTGCTGTCTGACGGGCGAGCGGAGCTTTCTGAGCAACAAACTTTTGGCAAAGCTTTGGCCCAATTCGGCATGAGCGAGGACGCCTTCAAATCCCACTTTGCGACAATTGCGCTGAAAAACAACCGCGCTATTTTCTAGTGCATTGGCCCGCGCTTGAGAGCAATCCTCACCGGGAGAAGTCGATGACATAGTCGGTCAGGTTTTTATCTCTGCCCTCTTCGTCATCGATTGTCCGCTAGGCTTCAGGCCTGGTGCACAGACCGGTGCTATTTGGCCAGGCGCTGCTTCACTGACACCGTTTCCGTCTGAACTCACTTGACAACCGACTCAATTTGCTCGGTTGGGGTGTGACGCACATCAGCCTTGGCCACGACGCAGGTCAAGCGCACCAAGCCTGGTCTTATCAAAGACAAGTTGCCTGCGTGGACCGCACAGTCAACTGCACCCAACCTAGGTGCTGGCTCATGCGGTGCGAGAGGTCAACACGCTGCACCCCAAGACTGAAGAAACCCATGCCCTTGGTGCATTGCAGTCCATCGACACAATCTGGGATGCGTTATTTCTGGGCAGGTGCGGAACGTCACTGCCGGCGATTGCTTCTCACACGGTCATAGGATGCCCCCGATACAAGCACAAAGGCACAACATCTCGCCTTGCCCGCTCATTGGGGCTCATGGTCATGCGCCCAGGCCTTTCTGCCTTCTCCTTCCTAATCCAAACTCCAGATCAATGGTCGGTTTCAATTTTTTGTTTGCCCAAACATCATTTTGACAAGTCAGCATTTCGACTTGTGCATCTGAGAAAAGCCTGATAAATTGTTCGAATGTGTTCGAATTTAATCGAATAAGGACGTTTCAATGCTCTTTGATTTCTTTGGTTCTCGCCAAAAAGCCGTGATCGGCATGGCGCATATAGGCGCGCTGCCTGGAACCCCTTTGTACGATGCTGCAGGCGGCATGAACCGACTGATCGACGGCGTTGTTGCAGACGTGGAGCACCTTCAGGCGGGAGGTGTGGATGCCATCATGTTTGGCAATGAGAACGACCGACCCTACCAACTGAAGGCACCCGCAGAAGGCGTAGCCGCGATGGCCGCCGTGATCATGGCGGTCAAACCGATGCTGCGAATTCCTTTTGGTGTGAATTGGCTTTGGGATCCCACGGCAAGCGTGGCGATTGCCACCGCCACTGGGGCCTCTTTCGTGCGCGAAATCTTCACGGGTGTGTTCGCGTCGGACATGGGGCTGTGGAAGCCCGATGCTGCAGCCGCACTGAGGCTGCGCCGCAATGTGGGCCGCGACGACCTTAAACTGTTGTTCAACATCAACGCCGAGTTCGCCGACTCACTTGATCGCCGACCCATAGAACTGCGCGCCCGCAGTGCCGTTTTTTCGTCCCTAGCCGACGGGATCCTGGTCTCGGGGGCCTTGACAGGGCAGGGAGTCAACACGTCCGACTTACAACGGGTGGCCGAAGCACTCGAGGGCAAGGTGCCTGTTTTTGCCAATACGGGCGTCACCTTGGACACTGTAAAGAGCATCCTGTCACTGGCGGATGGTTGTGTCGTTGGCACGCACTTCAAGGTCGACGGCGTGACGTGGAACCCTGTGGATGGTGACCGCGTGAAACGGTTCATGGACCGGGTCAATAGTCTGGCTGAACGGTAAGTCCCCATGACTTGCGTGATCGGCCTTGATATCGGGACGACCTCTACGATCGGCATTCTCATCCGGATGCCGTCTGAGCGTCTGGCTTTGGCCAGCAGACCCGTGTCGCTTTCACACCGCCATGCTGGGTGGGCAGAGGAGGATCCAACCCAATGGTGGGACAACGTCTGCGCCATCATTGCGCAGTTACTGGCGCAGACCGGCGTCAAACCTGACGAAGTCAAGGCCGTCGGCGTGTCGGGCATGGTGCCAGCCTTGGTGCTGCTGGATGCAGAGGGTGAACTCCTGCGACCTAGCATCCAACAAAGCGATGGCCGCTGCGCTCAGGAGGTCGATTCGATGCGCCGCGAGTTTGACGAAGCTGATTTCACCCGGAGAACGGGCAATGGCATCAACCAGCAGTTGGTCGCAGCCAAGTTGCGCTGGATCGCGCGCCACGAGCCTCAGGTTTTCGATCGAATCTGCACTGTGTTCGGCAGTTACGATTACATCAACTTCCGTCTCACGGGATCGCGCAATATCGAACAAAACTGGGCGCTGGAGGCCGGTTTTGTTGATCTTGCCTCAGGCCAAATTGCCAAGGAACTGGTGGCTGTCGGCAACATTTCAATGGACAAGGTCCCACCGCTCGCACACAGCAGCGCCATCGTCGGCGAGGTGACCCTCGCAGCCGCGCTGGCGACCGGGCTCCAACCCGGTACCCCGGTGGTGGCAGGACTTGCGGACCACGTAGGGTCAGCATGGGCAGCAGGCGTGCAAGAGCCGGGTGACATGCTGATCAAGCTCGGTGGCGCTTGCGATATCCTGCTGGCATCGAAGGCGCCACGCCCCGATCCGCGCTTATTTCTTGACTACCATCCCATGCAGGGACTCTACATGCCCAATGGTTGCATGGCCTGCAGCGGATCCTTGCTCAATTGGTTTGCTTCCCAATTTGGGGGGGCCGCCCAGGACCGTCCCGGTGAGTCCCTTCACCAGAAGCTCGATCATTGGGCTGCCTCGGTCCCCGCAGGCAGCGACGGTGTGCGTACACTGCCTTTTTTCTTGGGTGAAAAGACGCCCATTCACGACACGCTGGCGCGCGGCACATTCACAGGGCTTGGCCTGCACCACGGCCCTGGCCACCTGTGGCGCAGCCTGCTTGAAGGTGTGGCTTTCGGTATTCGCCACCACGTGGATGTCTTTGAAGACATAGGTATGCCCGCGACACGGGTCATGGCCTCCGATGGCGGTTCGGCCAGCGCGGTGTGGCTCCAGATCATCGCCGACGTCCTAGACCGTCCTGTACAGCCCCTGTTCGGCCACCCTGGCTCTTGCCTTGGAGCCGCGTGGATGGCGGCTCTCGGCAGTGGCCTGAGCACGGACTGGCAGGGTGCGCAGGCTTTCGTCTCTCTGGACATGCCGGTTGAGCCAGACCCACGGAATCGAGGCGTGTATGACCTGGCGTATGGCGATTACCGTGCACTTTACGGCGCACTCAAACCCGTGTTCCAAACGATGGGAGCAGTCCAATGAACCGCACCCGCGCCGCAGCATGGGACGTTGACGGCACCTTGGTCGACAGCGAGCCCTTGCACCTGCGGGCGCTGCAGTCTGTTTGCGCTGCCTACGGCGTGGACATCACGGACTATGGCAACACGCCTTTCGTCGGGGTGGCGATTGGCGATGTCTGGCGACTGCTTGCAAACCGCTTTGAAGGCAAGCTCGAACAGCAAACAGGGAACGCCGAGCCCGAATTCAAACGCGCCGTAACCCGTTATTACCTCGAGCATGCAAGCGAGGTACGGGTATTGCCCGGCGCAAAGCAGGCCCTCGAACACCTGTCAGGCTTGGGCGTGTCGCTGGCCGCCGTTTCGAACTCAGAGCGCCCGATCGTGATGGCAAATCTGGAGACACTCGGTGTCCTCGACCTTTTTCAGGTCATTGTCTCGCTGGACGAGGTGAGACAACCCAAGCCAGCGGCGGAACCCTATTTACGGGCGCTGGCCGCAATGCGTGTGCCAGCGCGGGAGGCATGGGCCGTGGAAGACAGCCTTAGCGGCGCCCGCTCGGCGCGCGCGGCGGGTCTTCGGGTTCTGATCGTGGGTGAGGACCAGCTGGCACAAGGGAACCAGCGACTTCAAGATCTGTGTGAATTCTCGCGTTGGTGGACGACATCAGGTTCGCAGAGCTACCCAGCTCTGCATGAGGTCACGCAGTTGGCAGCTTATGGAGAGAGCGAAT
>Ga0209598_10001112_pt1 | contig 21972 bp, 22 predicted proteins | sample M_140807_EF_Meta_FD_187317 | JGI IMG/M metagenome (GOLD analysis project Ga0209598, IMG submission 187317) | Freshwater microbial communities from Lake Montjoie, Canada to study carbon cycling - M_140807_EF_MetaG (SPAdes) (version 2) | ecosystem: Environmental > Aquatic > Freshwater > Lake...
GCGGTAACTACGGCACGTTCCTAGAGCGTCCGCTCTCGGCTTCGCTGCTTGGCGTGGCTGCAATTCTGGTGATTATCGTTGCGCTGCCTTCCATCAAGAAGAAGCGTGAAGAAGCCTTTGTCGAAGAGTAAATAGATGTCTAGCATCAATAGCAAAACGTACGAACCCTCTACCCCCACCAAAGTCGCTTTTATTGGACTGGGGGTGATGGGGCTGCCCATGGCAGGGCACTTAGCAACCGCTGGGCATGATGTGACGGTGTACAACCGCAACGCTCAAAAAGCGCAAGCTTGGGTCAAAGAGTTCGGGGGGCGCGCCTGCGCAACCCCTCGTGAGGCCGCTGAAGGGGCTCAGATCGTGTTTGCGTGCGTCGGCAATGATGACGACCTACGCAGCATCGTGCTGGGCGCTGATGGCGCCTTTGCGGGGATGTCTGCGGGTGCAACCTTTGTTGATCACACCACCGCGTCAGCGTTAGTGGCGCGCGAACTCAGCGCGCTCGCTAAGCAAAAGTCGTTGCGCTTTATTGATGCCCCTGTCTCGGGCGGCCAAGCTGGCGCAGTCAATGGTATGTTGACAGTGATGTGCGGTGGCGATGCTGCAGAGTTTGATGCGGTCAAAAACGTGATTGCCGTCATGGCACGCGCGGTCACACTCGTTGGCCCCGCTGGTGCTGGTCAGTTGGCCAAGATGGTGAACCAGATTTGTATCGCTGGTTTAGTGCAAGGTCTGTCTGAGGGTATTGCCTTTGGGCAAGCTGCGGGCTTAGACATGAAGCAAGTCATCGAGGTCATCGGCAAAGGTGCGGCCCAAAGCTGGCAAATGGATAATCGCGGCGCCACCATGGTTGACGATAAGTTTGAATTTGGCTTTGCGGTCGATTGGATGCGTAAAGATTTGGGCTTAGTGATGGACGAGTGCAACCGAAACGGAGCGCGCGTTCCGAGCATTGCCTTGATTGATCAGTTTTATGCCGACGTTCAGAAAATGGGCGGCGGCCGTTGGGATACTTCTAGCTTGATTAAGCGCTTGCGTTAAAAAAGGCTGCGGTCATCAGCTAGAGTGAGCAGTGCAGCGATGCACTGCTTTTTTTTGCCTAACATTCTGGTGAAGAGGTTAGGCGCGGCTTTTTTTCTTGCCAGACTTGTTCAAGCTTTGCTACGGACTTAGCCACGGATCTAACTATGGATCTAGCGACTGACTCAGCTAGGAGCCTTTCTGCGAGGTTCGCTACGGGCTTTGCTCAGGCAACACTTGCGCCGCCGCTTGCTCTGCGAGATCGTGTCCACGCTTAAAAATCAAGGGCGACAACTCATTGAGCGCCTGGGTGTACACCTCGCGCTTAAACTCGATGACATCATCAAGTGAGACCCAATAAGGGCTCCAGCGCCAAGCATCAAACTCGGGGTGTGGGGTGGCTCGCAAGCACACGTCTGTGTCGCGCCCAAGCATACGCAGCAGAAACCAAATCTGCTTTTGTCCCTTGTAGTGCCCGCGTGACTCACGCCGAATAAAGGTATCCGGCACATCGTAACGCAACCACTCGCGCGTACGTCCCAAAATACGGACATGGTCGGGCAACAGACCGACCTCTTCGTGAAGCTCGCGCAGCATCGCCTGCGATGGGCTTTCGCCCTGATTGATGCCGCCTTGCGGAAACTGCCAAGCGTGTTCCCGTATGCGCTTGCCCCAAAAGACCTCGTTTTTTTGATTAACGAGGATAATCCCAACATTTGGACGGTAGCCTTCGCGATCAAGCATGGCCACTCCCTGCGAATTCAATACAATGCGAGTGATTATACGTACCTGTTGGGCAATATGCCCTAATAAAATTTAGCTCCTATCCCATGCGCGCATCCGCCTTTCATATCAGCACCCTAAAAGAAGCCCCGAACGACGCCGAGATCACGAGCCATCAATTGATGATGCGCTCAGGATTAATACGCAAACTGGCCGGCGGCATTTACAACTACATGCCCTTGGGCTTGCGCGTCATTCGCAAGATCGAAAACATCATCCGAGAAGAAATGAACGCCGCAGGGGCACTCGAACTCTTAATGCCAGTGGTGCAACCCGCCGAATTGTGGGTAGAGTCGGGCCGCTGGGAGCAATACGGCCCCGAGCTTTTGCGCATGAAAGACCGCCATGGTCGCGATTTTGTGTTGCAACCCACCTCTGAAGAAGTCATCACCGACATCGCGCGTAACGAAATTCAAAGCTGGCGACAGTTGCCGGTCAACTTTTATCATATTCAAACGAAGTTTCGCGACGAACGCCGCCCGCGCTTTGGCGTGATGCGTGGACGCGAATTCACCATGAAAGACGCCTACTCGTTTGATCGCGATGTGGCAGGTGCTCAAAAAAGCTATCAAATCATGTTCGACGCCTACATGAAGATTTTTCAGCGCATGGGTCTGACCTTCAGAGCCGTCTCGGCCGACACTGGGTCGATCGGCGGCTCACAGAGTCACGAGTTTCAGGTGATTGCTGACATCGGTGAAGACTTGATCGTTTATGACCCTGCGTCAGACTACGCTGCCAACATTGAACTAGCCGTCGCGCCCTGCCTGCTTGAGCAGCGCTCCGCCCCAAGCGCGGCTCTGAAACTCGAGCCCACTCCGGGTGCGGCCAAATGTGAAGCCGTTGCTCAATTACTGGGCGTGTCACTGACACAAACCATTAAATCGATCGTGCTGGCCACCGACCGCAAAGATCAACCTAGCCAAGTGTGGCTGCTGTTATTGCGTGGCGATCATGAACTCAATGAAATTAAGACTGGCAAGATCCCAGGCCTGAATCATGGCTTTAGATTTGCCACTGAAACTGAGATCGTTGAGCACTTTGGCTGCAAACCGGGCTACCTAGGCCCAGTCAAGACAAAACTGCCTGTCAAAGTCATTGCCGACCACACCGTCGCCAAGATGCATGACTTTATCTGTGGCGCCAACCAAGAAGACGCCCACCTTAGCGGCGTGAACTGGGTACGTGACCTGCCCGAACCACACTTGGTGACCGACTTACGTAACGTCGTCGCGGGCGACCGCGCGCCCTCAGGCAACGGCCAACTGGCAATCCAACGAGGCATTGAAGTCGGACACGTCTTTTACCTCGGTACAAAATACTCTGAGGCAATGAAGGCTACCTTTCTTGACGAAACTGGCAAACCAGCGCTCATGGAGATGGGCTGCTACGGGATTGGGGTCACCCGCTTGGTCGGTGCAGCGATCGAACAAAATCACGATGCCAAAGGCATTATCTGGCCTCGCGCCCTAGCACCCTTTGAAGTGGTCATTTGCGGGGTCGGTTGGGGCAAGAGCGAAGAGGTGCGCAACGCGTGCGAGTCGATTTACGCCTCGCTCAAAGCCCAAGGGGTTGACGTCATTTTGGATGATCGCGACCTGCGCCCCGGCATCATGTTTGCCGAGTGGGAGCTCATTGGCCCGCCCATCAGAATCACCGTGGGCGATCGCGGCCTGAAAGACGGTGTCGTAGAACTGTTATGCCGCACCGAAACCGACGCGGCTCGCGTGGAATTGGCTGACTGCGTCGCGCAAACGATCGCTCGTTTGTCGCAGGTTTAACAGCATGGCAACAAGGCTCCAAACGCTGACACGCCATCACAAAGGGGCTTAAAGATGCAACCCCAGCCGCCCGCGTTTAAACATCGCTTTGCGGTGCGCGTGTACTACGAAGACACCGATATGGGCGGTGTCGTCTTTTACGCAAATTACCTCAAGTTCATGGAACGTGGTCGCACCGAGTGGCTGCGCGCTGCAGGTGTTCACCAATCAGAGCTCGCGGCGCAAGAGCAGCGAGGGTTTATGGTGACCAAGCTTGATATTCGCTACCTCAAACCCGCGCACCTTGATGACTTGTTACAAATTGAGAGCGAAGTCACACGAATGGGCCGAGCTTCGTTACACTTCCACCAAACGATTTACCGGAATGGTGAACTTCTGACCCAAAGCAATATCCAAGTATGTTGTGTAGAAACAGTTAACATGCGGATCGCAGCAATCCCGCAATCGGTGCGTACCAAATTTGCAGTAACTATTCAGGAATAAGTGATGCCAACTACCTCTGACATGTCGATGCTCACGCTGGTCTTAAACGCCAGCATCCCCGTGCAACTGATCATGCTGCTCTTAATTGTGGTCTCGGTGGTTTCCTGGACTTTCATTTTTTCGAAACGCGCCACGATTAAAAAATCGTTGGCTCAAACGAGACGGTTTGAAGATGACTTTTGGTCAGGCGGTGACTTAAACGGCCTTGACCAGTCGGTTGCCGGGCGTTTAAACGAGAGTGGCGCGTTAGCCCGCATCTTTCATGCCGGCATGGAAGAATTCACCAAGGCGCGCCGCGCCGGTGCTACGCCCGCCGCAGCACCAACGCTTGATGGCGCGCGTCGCGCGATGCGTGCCGCCTTTCAGCGCGAGATGGATGAGCTCGAATCGCATCTGAACTTCTTAGCCTCTACAGGCTCAGTCAGCCCATATGTTGGCCTGCTAGGTACCGTTTGGGGCATCATGCACGCCTTCGTTGGTCTGGCGAACGTCCAGCAGGCCACGCTTGCCTCGGTCGCGCCCGGTATCGCCGAGGCGCTGATTGCTACAGCAATCGGTCTGTTTGCTGCAATCCCCGCCGTGGTGGCCTACAACCGCTACACCCACGACATCGATCGCCTATCGATTCGTTTTGAAACCTTCGTCGATGAGTTCTTGAACATTCTGCAGCGGCAGGTGCGCTAATGTCTTCGGTACGCTCTAGTTCTGGGCGCCCAGGTCGTCGCCTCAAAAACGAGATTAACGTTGTGCCGTATATCGACGTGATGCTCGTATTGTTGGTGATTTTTATGGTCACGGCACCTCTAATCACACCCGGCGTGATCGAACTACCCTCTGTCGGACAAGCGGCCAATGTCCCCATGACACCGATTGAGATTCAAATTACAGAAGACAGCAAGGTATCTTGGCGCAAACGCGAATCCGGTCAAACCTTCAAACCGGTCGAGCGCAACGCGTTAGCCCAAACCATCCTGTCTGAACTCAAACCCGATCAGCCGGTCGTCATCGGCGCTGATGGCAAAGTCCCTTACGACGTTGTCATGAAAGTCATGGAAGATCTGCGCAAAAACGGAGTGACAAAACTTGGTTTGTTGGTCGATCAAAAAGGCAATACAGCACCTGCGTCGAATAATGCCAAGCCAGTCAAGCGTTAACTTACGTTATGTCGAACTCGCCTAAACGCCTCTCGCCTTGATGCCGCCTCGCCACCCAAAAATGGTACGCGGTCCGATCCTGCCTCCACGGCAGGCGATGAATCTGCGTGCGCTCGGCTTGGCGCTGCTCTCCCATTTGATCTTAGTGTTAATGCTTGTGCTCGGACTTGACTGGAAAACCGAAGCGAACGGGCCACTAGAAATTATGCTTGTGGCCGACGGCAACAGCCCTGTCAGTCCACCGCCCCAAGCCAAGCCCCCAGAACCCACGCCAAAGCCTGAGCCTGCCCCTGCGCCAAAGCCTGAGCCCACGCCCGAACCCTCTCCGCCGCCGCCGCCACCGCCTCCAGTTGCCCCAGCGGCTGCGCCAACACCTCAGGTTGATCCAGAGATCGCACTTGAACAAGAGGCTAAGCGCCGGCGCGAACAAGAGAGGCTTGAGCGCGAAATGGCTGCCAAAGAGGCGGCCGACAAACGCGCAGCCGAAGAGGCCATTAAAGAAAAAGAGCGCATCAAAAAAGAAGTTGAAATTGCCAAAGTAAAAGAAGCAGAACGGCTTGAGCAACGCCGTCGCGATGCCGAGCGTGCAGAGGCCGACAAAAAGGCAAAAGAAGAGGCTGCGAAAAAGCTCGTCGCAGAAAAACTAGCTGCTGAGAAGAAAGAGAAAGAAGAGGCTGAGAAAAAAGTAAAAGAAGAGGCTGCTAAAAAGGCAAAAGAAGACGCTGCCAAGGTTGCTGCTGCTGAGAAAAAAGCGAAAGAAGAAGCCGCTCAACGTGCAGCCAAAGATCAAGCTTTGAAGGATATGATGCGCGGCGACGCCTTGAGCGCAGCGGGTCTGCCGGGCGGGACCGCTGACCGTAATCAAGCCGGTGGCGGTCGAGATGACGGCTACGGCGCGAAGGTACGGGCTTGCGTGCAGCCAGGCGTGTCCTTCCCGCCGCCGCCTCGTGGCGCTGGCGGGAATCCAGCTGCGCAATACAGGGTGAGCTTACGGCCCGACGGGCAAATTGCAGATGTCAGATTGACGAAATCGTCCGGCAACGTCAACTTTGACCGCGCCGTTGAGACAGGGATCCGACGCTGCACCCCTTTCCCACGACCGTCTTCGGGAAGCTACCCCGGTTACATCGACGTCAATTACAATATGTATGATTGATAGGAGCCTGCAACCATATGACATTTAATCGACTCTACCCCGCACTCACTGCCTACAAAAAGTCAGGCACGGTCCTGTCCGGCTGGCTACTGGCTTGCCTAGTCACTACGCTCGCCCTATTTTTTGCAGGTGCGGCGCAGGCGCAGTTACGCGTCGATATCTCGGGCACTGGGGCGCAACAGTACCCCGTAGCGATCGCAGACTTTAGTGGCGATGCCGCAGGCAGCCAGATCGCCGAAATTATCCGCGCCGACCTAACTCGCTCGGGCCAGTTCAGGCTCATCGCGACAACGGGGTCAACACTTAACGTTGATTCAACGATCGCGTTCGACGAGTGGCGTACTCGAGGTGCTGACTTTATTGCTTACGGCTCGGTCCTTCGTCTGCCAGATGGTCGTTTTGAGGTTAAGTACCGGCTTGGCGACACGGTGAAACGCGGCCCACTTGATGGCTTTACGGTGTCAGGCACCGAAAAAGAATTGCGGCGTATGTCTCATCAAATCGCCGATCGTATTTACGAGAAGATCACTGGCATTAAAGGTGTATTTGCCACACGTATTGCCTACGTCTTAAAGCAGGGTAAAACCTACGAGTTGCAAATTGCAGATGCCGACGGGCAAAACCCTCAGGTGGCCTTGCGCTCGCGCGAACCGATTATTTCGCCAGCCTGGTCACCCGATGGCGCCCGACTGGCCTACGTGAGTTTTGAGTCTGGCAAACCGGTGGTGTACGTCCATCATCTCACCACCAGCAAGCGTGCGCCGGTGGCCAATTACAAGGGCAACAACTCAGCGCCAGCTTGGTCACCCGACGGCAATACGCTAGCTGTGGTGCTGACCCGCGATGGTTTATCGCAAATCTACACACTTGGTGCCAATGACGGCTCTAATCTGCGTCGCGTCACCCGCTCGCCCTTGATTGATACTGAACCGGTCTTTTCACCTGATGGTCGGTCAATTTTCTTCACGAGCGATCGCAGCGGTAGCCCACAAATTTATCAAACTGGCCTCGATGGCGGTGAGCCGCGCCGCATCTCATTCAACGGCGGTTACAATATCTCACCTCGAATTTCTCCGGATGGCAAAACCTTGCTGACTGTTACTCGTCGAGACGGCGCGTATCGTATCGCCTCACTTAACTTGGCCACTGGCGCAGAGTCCCTTCTGACCGACGGGCGAGATGATCAGTCTCCAAGTTTCGCTCCTAACGGAATGCAAGTGCTATATGCCGCAGTTCAGGGTGGTAGAAGCGTGTTAGCTGGGGTATCTAGTGATGGTCGCGTTCGTCAAACGCTGTCTGTCCTGAACGGCGAAATACGCGAACCCACCTGGGGCCCCTTTTCTCAATAACCCTTGAATTTCCTCTTAAAGGATACATCATGTCGCGCATCGCAAAAGCTCTAACCACCGCCGCCTTAGCTGTTAGTTTGGCCGCTTGTAGCTCGGTTTCTCTTGACGACAAAGCTGGGGCGGGTGGTGCAGACGGCTCTGGCATTCTCGATCCATTTAACCCACAAAGCATTTTGGCAAAACAGCGCTCGGTTTACTTTGATTTCAATAGCTACACGGTTAGCGAGCAGTACCGCAGCCTGGTTGAAACTCACGGCAAATACTTGGTGAGTGCACCTCAACAGCGTGTGGTGATTGAGGGCAATACCGATGCTCGTGGCGGCTCTGAATATAACTTGGCGTTAGGCCAGCGTCGTGCCGAGGCAGTGCGCCGTATGCTGACCTTGCTAGGTGTCTCAGACACTCAAGTTGAAACCATTAGCTTGGGCAAAGAAAAGCCCAAAGCCTTGGGCAACACTGACGCTGATTACGCTGAAAACCGTCGTGCAGATTTCAACTATAAGCGTTAAGCTTAAGTGGTGTGATCTGAACTAAACAGGGCGGCTCACTGGCCGCCTTGTCGTTTTAAAGGGATATTATGTCTATGACAACCGCCTCTAAGCGAGTACTCAGTACTGGGTTGCTTTTAATTGGCTGCCTTGCAATCAGTCACCCAGCATTTGCCTTTGCCGATGATGATGCTCGCAAGGCGATTGTTGAGCTACGTCAACAAATTAGAAATCTCACCGATGCCAACCAACGTGCTCGGCTGCAGCTCGCGGATCAAATCGAAGCGCTCGAGCAAGAAGTGATGCGTCTGCGCGGCGATATGGAACAGCTCGGACGTCCAAGCTCTGGGCTAGGCTCACCCGGAGGCACCTCAGGTGCCCGTGCGCCCGATGTCAAGTCTGCCGATCCTCGCGAGCAATCTGCCTTTGATCAGTCGATTGAGAGCTTTCGCAAAGCTCAATACAAAGAGGCTATTGAGAACCTGAATGCATTTTTGACGCTCTACCCCGACAGTAAGCTCACGCCTACCGCGCAGTTTTACTTGGGCAGTAGTCGTTACGCTTCAAAAGACTTCAAGGGTGCGATCGCGACACTTGATGCAATGGTGAAAAGGTACCCAAGAGAAACTCGCGCGCCTGATGCGTTGCTATTGGTTGCAGGATGCCAAGTTGAACTGAACAATCGCCCCGCTGCCAAAGCCACGTTGCAGCGTATCGTTCAAGAATATAAAGGTACACCCGCTGCTGAAACGGCCGCCAAGCGGATCCCATTACTCTAAGGCGGCCAAAGAGCGCTTTATGCCGAGGTCAATAACAGGCAGGCAACTCCCACCACAATCAGTACGGTCCCAATAACTTCTTGCCGTGTGCTTTTGCTTGCAAACACACGCCAAGAAAGCAGTTGCGCAAACAAAACTTCGACTAAGCCCAGGGTGCGCACATTAGCGGCTGCAGTCAATGCAAAACCCAGAAACCAGCCCGATGAGGCTGACGCACCGAGCAGGCCGCCCCAGATAGAAATTCGCCAGGCGTGCAGGCAACGCACCCACGCTTCGTAATGAAAAATCATCATCCACACCGCCAGCAACAGTGTTTGCACACCTAGCCCGCACGCAAGTGTTAGCGACGCACGCATCAAGAAATGACCATCCCCTAACGCTAAGATCCCCCCCCTGAAAGTGACCGCGGCAATCGCAAAGCAAGCACCCGCTAGCAACCCCAACACGGCAGGCTGCCATGCAGAGCCCTCTTGAGGGCCGCTGACCGGCTTGCGCGCCATCACAGTGACTCCAGTTGTGGCAACAATAATCGCAGCCATTGCAAGCCATGAAATCGTGTCGCCCAACACGACCAAACCAAACACCGCTACCTGAACGGGCTCGGTTTTAGTCCAGGCAGTCACCACCACAAACGCGCGCTGGCGCATTGCCGCAAGCATCAAGGCCGTCGCTGCGATCTGCGATATCGCCCCCGCAGCGACAAATAGAGCAAAGCTCAGATCCATGGAGGGAAACGTTGACCCCGTTGCAAAAAGGGCAATGGCGGCAAACAGTGCGGCAAACGGAAAACCATACAAAAACCTTACCTGCGTGGCACCAAGTGTGCCAAGCTTTTCGGTCAGACTGCGCTGAATGGCATTACGCCCAGCCTGCGCTGCAGCCGCAAAAATCGAGGCGGGGATCCACAACCAAGTCCAATCTTGCACGGTCTTCTCCGGTTAGGCGCTTGCGTGCTGCAGCAACAGCGAAACTGTTGCTTCATCAAGCACGATGCCATTAGCACGTTGTTGGGCCATTTTTTTCAATTCAATTTCACCCGGCACAATCACCGGCCGAGCGGCATCCACGGCAGGACTATCATGCAGAATTGCAGCAAAATCCATCATCCGTTCTGACAACCACTGCGCCGAACCCAACATACGCGTATCAATCAGAATAAAAAAGTGCCCCAAGTTTTGCGGCTCGTCAGGCGCATCGACCCAAGACTTGACATGAGTGAGGTAGGCCGCGTTAGACAACAGCCCAGCAAACATATCCACAAGTAAGGCAAGCCCGTAACCCTTATGCCCACCGACCGGCAATAAGAAACCATCGAGCGCTGCTTTAGGGTCAGTTGTCGGTCGCCCCTGAGCGTCAGTCGCCCATGTATCCGGAATCGACTCGCCACGCTTAAATGCATTGCGAACCTTGGCGCGTGCGACCACACTCATCGCCATATCGAGTAAAAACGGCGAACCACCTGGATTAGGAACACCAAAACCAAGCGGACTATTGCCAAGCCGAGCATCACTGCCCCCCCAAGGCGCAATCGTTGTCGTGGCGTTACTACCGATCACACTAGCAAAACCCTCTTCTGCCGCGATCAGGGAATAGGGTGAAATCGGCCCAAAATGATTACTGCCACGCGCAAACGCCATCCCAATGCCACACTGCCGCGCTGCCTCCATCGCCGCACGCAAGGCGTGCATGCCCACCAGCGGCCCCACACCATTGTCACCATCCACCAACCGCAAAGCCGGCGCAGGCGCTTGCACAGTAATAGTGGGCTGAGCGCTGATCCCATTCACCAACAACCGTTCACCATACGACTCAATCCGCGACAGCCCGTGTGTACTTAAACCAAAAAGATCAGCGAGCACCAATATTTTCACAACATCAGCAGCATCTGCTTGGGTCAGACCCAACCCTTGAAATGCGCGGGTTGCTAAGTCTGTCAGTTCTACTTCAGACCAATGTGATTGAAAAGCCTGCTTTTGATTCATGGTGCTGAAAAATCCTGTTGATCGATATGTAAGCATAGTCGCGAGGACCCCTCGCGCCTGATAAGCGCTGTTCAAGCGCGGCTAACCTGAGTTCGTGGCCGACTGCTGACATACTAAACGTTCTCTCGCTAACGGCAAAATGACGCCAGTACCCACGCGGCGACTGAAACACTGGGAGGAGTCATTGCCAGCGCACTTTGCCGCTAATATAGTGAGGAAACCAACAGGGAACCGTTATGCCACACACCGCAGCCGTTGCACCACACACCGACGTCAAGCAGGCCATTCTTGACTGGTTACGTGCCCACGAACAAGAGATGTTCATCCTGCTCGAACAAGTCGTCAACATTGACAGCGGCAGTTACAACAAGGCTGGCGTTGATCAAGTCGGTGCAATTTTTCGTAAACATCTCGAAGCGGCTGGGGTCGACACAAAGGTGCACCCCAATGCGAAGCACGGAGACTGTCTCGTGGCTGAAGTACCCGGCAGTGCTGGGCCTGAGGCAGCGCACGTGCTACTGATGGGGCATATGGATACCGTGTTCCCCGATGGAACGGCGGCGCAACGTCCGTACCGCGCTGAGAACGGAGTCGCCTATGGCGCAGGCGTGGCCGATATGAAAGCGGGTCTGGTAATGAACACCTTCGTAGCACGCGCCTTTCATGCCTGCGGTGGCAATCATTTACCCATCAAAGTGCTCTTTACCGGCGACGAAGAAATCGCCTCGCCCGCTTCGCGAGAACTGATCCTAAAAATGGCCAAAGGCGCCGCCACCGTATTGAACGCCGAACCTGGTCGGCCAAGCGGCAACGTTGTCACGTCTCGCAAAGGCGCATTCTTTATCGACTTCGAAGTCGATGGCGTGGCAGCGCACTCAGGCGTCAACCATGACAAAGGCGCCAGCGCAATCGAGGCCTTAGCCCGAAAGATCACCGCATTACATCAACTGACCGACCGCGCCGCCGGCATCACCGCCAATGTCGGAACAATTAAAGGTGGCATATCAGTCAACACAGTAGCCCCCCATGCCTCAGGCCAATTAGATGTTCGGTTTCCGGGTGACGTAGATCATGAGGAACTGCAGCAACGCATCAAAGACATCATCGAAGAGGAAGCCCTGCCCTGCACCTGCGGGCGCATCACACATCAAGGGACTTTTCTTCCACTATTCGAAACCAATGCGAGTCGCGACCTCTTAGCCGACTACCGCATGTCTGCCGAAGAACTTGGCGTTCAAGTCAAAGGCGAATTCACCGGCGGCTCAGCAGACAGCGGCCTCACCGCCTCAGTCGGAGCCCCCACCCTATGCGCAACCGGCCCAGTCGGCGGACAAGTACATACCGCCGACGAATACTGCCGCATCGACACCCTTGTGCTCAGAGCGCAAGCCGTAGCACTCACAATCCTAGCCCGCGACACCCAGTCATAAAGAAACGACCCACCGCATCAACCCACCCCAGCGCTTGAGCAGCCCCGGAGTGGCGTATTTTGCCCAGCACAAATACCCACGCAGGGGCGGCTCAAGCGCGTGCGAATAAAAAGGACAAGAGCCTAAGCATTAACCCACCCCAGCGCTTGAGCCGCCCCGAAGTGGCGTATTTTGCTCAGCACAAATACCCACGCAGGGACGGTTCAAGCGCGTGCGAATAAAGAGGAATCAACAAGCGTAAAAAATCCAGACCGAAGCCTGGATTTTTTACTTCACATAGGTACCTGAGCCGAAGCTCAGGCCATGTGCAACTGAGCTTAGAAACCGCCCATGCCGCCCATTCCACCCATGCCGCCCATATCACCACCACCCATACCACCGCCGCCAGCTGGCTTGTCTTCAGCCAGTTCGCAGACAGCCGCTTCAGTTGTCAGCAACAAGCTGGCAACAGACGCTGCATTTTGCAATGCAGTGCGGGTCACTTTAGTTGGGTCCAACACACCTTGCTCGACCAGGTCACCGTACTCACCGGTGGCGGCGTTAAAGCCGTAGTTACCTGAACCGTTTGCAACTTCGTTGACTACAACGCTTGGCTCGTGACCAGCGTTTGCAACGATGATGCGCAATGGCTCTTCGATGGCGCGCAACACAAGCTTGATGCCTGCGTCTTGGTCAGCATTGTCACCTTTGAGCTGCGACACGACAGCGCGAGTGCGAATCAACGCAACGCCACCGCCAGGAACAATACCTTCTTCGACCGCAGCGCGTGTAGCATGCAGAGCATCTTCAACGCGTGCTTTCTTTTCTTTCATTTCGACTTCGGTAGCAGCACCGACGCGAATCACAGCAACACCGCCGGCCAACTTGGCCACGCGCTCTTGCAATTTTTCACGATCGTAGTCTGAAGTGGCTTCGTCGATCTGGACACGAATCTGTTTGACGCGTGCTTCGATTGACTTGGCATCGCCATGACCGTCGATGATGATGGTGTTTTCTTTACCCACTTCGATACGCTTAGCCTGACCGAGTTCTGCAAGTGTGGCTTTTTCAAGCGACATACCGGTTTCTTCAGAAATGACGGTACCACCGGTGAGGATGGCGATGTCTTCGAGCATAGCTTTGCGACGATCACCAAAACCAGGCGCTTTAACGGCGGTAGTTTTGAGGATGCCACGAATGTTGTTGACGACCAGCGTGGCCAAAGCCTCGCCTTCGACGTCTTCAGCCACGATCAGCAGTGGGCGGCTCGACTTGGCAACTTGCTCAAGCACGGGCAGCAGATCACGAATGTTGCTGACTTTTTTGTCATAGATCAGAACATACGGATCATCCAATGCTGACACTTGCTTGTCAGGATTGTTGATGAAGTAAGGCGACAAGTAGCCGCGATCAAACTGCATACCTTCAACGACGTCGAGCTCGTTGTCGAGTGACTTACCGTCTTCAACAGTGATCACGCCTTCTTTACCGACTTTGTCCATTGCGTCTGCAATGATTTTGCCGATTGAGAAGTCGCTGTTAGCCGAAATTGAGCCAACTTGAGCAATTTCTTTAGTTGTCGTGCAAGGCTTTGACAGCTTCTTGAGCTCTTCAACAGCAACGGCGACAGCTTTGTCGATACCGCGTTTCAGATCCATTGGGTTGATGCCAGCAGCCACATACTTGAGGCCTTCAACAACAATCGACTGCGCCAACACTGTTGCAGTGGTGGTGCCGTCGCCAGCGTTGTCAGAAGTCTTTGATGCGACTTCTTTCACCAACTGGGCGCCGATGTTTTCAAATTTGTCTTTGAGTTCGATTTCTTTAGCAACCGACACGCCGTCTTTAGTGACGGTTGGGGCGCCGAACGAACGCTCGAGCACAACATTACGGCCCTTAGGACCGAGGGTAGTTTTTACAGCATTGGCGAGGATATTTACGCCACGGACGATGCGCACGCGTGCGTCATCACCGAATAGAACTTGCTTGGCAGCCATTTAGGTTTCCTTCGTATTCTGTGGATTACTGGACAACAGCGAGAATTTCTTCTTCGCGGATGACCAGAACTTCTTCGCCATCAACTTTGACGGTTTGACCGGCATATTTGCCGAACAAAACTTTGTCGCCGACTTTGACGTCCATTTTCAGGACTTTGCCATCTTCAGTTTGTTTGCCGGGACCAACGGCTAGCACTTCACCTTGATCGGGCTTTTCAGCCGCGCTTTCAGGGATAACGATGCCCGAGGCAGTGGTGCGCTCGTTGTCCAGGCGTTTGACGATCACGCGATCGTGCAGGGGACGCAGGGCCATGTAGAACTCCTGTTACAAAAAATTAAGGTTGTTGGAAAACGCCCAAATGAATTGTTAGCACTCATCAAGGTCGAGTGCTAATTATAAGGGCTGTTTTGGGGATTTCAAGGGGGCTAAGATTTTTATAGCCATCGAGCTATTCAACGATGGCTTGCAGTCGCTCTAGTGCGTCATCGAGCACTATTTGAGGCACCCTCTCAATCTTGCGTGCTTTACGCGCAGCGAGATCAAGCATCCGTATCTTGTTCAATAGCGCAACGCCTTGAGTCTTGCATCCAGTGCCCATTAACGTTACGGCAAACCCCGCATACCTCGCGTAATCGCCACCTTGAGTAATTGGGGCAACCAAGACGTCACCAAGCTTGTTAAATTCTTTGGTCGTCAACACAAGGGCTGGTCGAGTGCCGCGCTGCTCATGTCCAATCGTCGGATCCAGAGGAACGTTGACGATATCACCGCGCTCAAAAACCTTCACCACTGCACCTCTTGCCCAACAGGCCGAGCAACATCCCACAGTGCAAGGTCTGCCGGCATTGGCGCCTTCAAGTCGCACTGAGCAATCATTTCTGCCAAGACATACTTGCGCTTAGGGGTCAAAACAATCTTTCCATCGGGTGTGGTGTTCAGTGTCAAGTGATGACCGACACCAATCCCTAGGTCTTTTAGTACCGGTGGGGGCATAACAAGTGCCGTACTGTTACCCATCTTTTTTAGTACGATTTCCACAGAAAACTCCGACTCGCTATTGATCAACTAATTTTACCATCACAACACTCCGAATGTACAACAATGTATTACACATAAAAACCAAGTTACTGGTGAATACCTAATCGGTTCTGTGTGCCGCGGCTTCGCTATTCGTGACAGGCAAAGCGGGTCGGTTAGCCATCATCCAGTCCAGCCAAGCCCGTGCGGCCGCATCAAGCGTTCGCCCCTCTGGCTGCACGACAAACAAGCGCCGCTCTAGACCGCGAAAATCTAGGTGGCGGCGGACAAGATCCGTGTAAGGGAAGTGATACAAATTGAATTGGGGAATCGCAGCCAGCCCAACACCAGCTCGCACCAGTCCGATTACCGTGGCTAGCTGTTCGACTTCCATCAGGGTTGGAGCGTCCTCTGGCTTAAGCACACTCAGCAGGTATTGGCCAACAATACTGTGACGCGACTGGGTGATGAAACGCTCGCCTGCCAAATCCCCCACCAAGACTCGGGGCAAATCCGCTAAGCGATGGTCCTTTCGACAGACAAGTTCGAAACAGTCGGACGCGAACCACTGGCTACTCAGCCCTTGTTCATCGGCCGCCTGTGTAGTGATGCAAAAGTCGGCCTGCCCGCTACGTACTAGTTCGATTCCTTTTTCAGACAGCACATCGCACACCGTGACCTCGATACCCGGGAAACGTTTGCTGAACTCCGCAAGCACCGTCGGCAGCCAACCAGCGGCTAATGATGGCAGCAGCGCTATGGCCACCCGCCCATAGCGGTGGTCGGCCAAACTGCGCACGTTTTCGAGCCCGCTCTGCAGTTCAAGCAGTATTCGACGCGCAGAACCTTCAAAGGCTGAACCCGCTGCAGTGAGGGTGACGTTGCGTGTGTTTCGAGCGAATAATTTGGCGCCGACTACCTGTTCTAGCGACTGGATGACGGCACTAAAGGCCGACTGTGACAGCGCAATCGATTGCGCGGCGTGGGTGAAATGGCGTGTCCGTGCCAACGCCAGGAAGGCTCGCAGGTGCCGAACAGACAGGCTAGAAGAGCTGTGTGAATTAAAGATACGAGTATTCATCTGCGAACTCAAATGTGTATCCATCTGTGCATTCAGCTAATTTTTCGATTAGTTTATCCAAATAATGAGTTGGACAGGTTAATTTCGCTTGACTAGAGTAGTCATTCATTATTTTCACCATGTTTGGTCTTATTCATGCCTTCATTGACATCTGCTGACTCGCCAGCAATAGCCCTTGAAAACGATGCCCCACACGGACCACTTTCGGGACTGCGCGTCGTCGAGATCTGCAAAACAATTGCAGGTCCGACCTGCGCGAGGCTGCTCAGGGTCATGCTGACCCTAGGTTGCCTCGCCCCGGCGACCGTCTGCACGCTAGCCGTTGCTGCCGAAACCAAGGCGATCGAAATTGTTGTGCCCTTTCCTCCGGGTGGCAGCGTCAACCCGGTGGCCCGTCTGCTGCAGTTAGGCATGAAGGACCATTTGGACGCCACAATTGTGGTGGTCAACCAGCCTGGCGCGGGCGGCACGATTGGCACTGCGCGAGTGGCGCGAGCAACCCCTGACGGCTCTCTGCTGGGCCTCACCACTGTGGGCCCACTGACCACGCAACCACATTTAACGACACAGAGTTACGGCGTTGACTCTTTTGAATATATTTGCCGTACGCACTTAACCCCACAAGTGCTGGCGGTGGCCGATAACTCTCCCTTCAAGTCTGTCAAAGACCTCGTGGAGTTCGCAAAAAAGAATCCGGGCAAGGTCGTACTGTCTTCGACGGGCGTTGGTTCGCTGCCACACTTGGCCGCTGTAGAGTTCGCTCAGCTCGCTGGCTTTGAGTGGTTGCATTTGCCGTCTAAGGGTGACTCCGAAGCGGCTCAACTCGCATTAAGTGGCGAGATCACCGGCTGGGTCGCTGGCGTGCAAACCTATGCACCATTGACTCCTCGGTTGCGCGCGCTTGGTCTTCTCGATACTGAACGCAACCCAGCTCTGCCGGACGTACCCACATTTAAGGAGCAAGGCTTTCCGCTGGTGTCCAATGGCTGGGGCGGACTGGTGGCTCCTAAGGGTCTACCGCCGGCAGTATTGGCTAGACTGTCTAATGCCTGCTCACATGCCACACAGACGCCAGAGTTTAAGACTCTTTTACAGACGTTGAAGGTGCCGCAGGGCTACCTTGACTCAGCTAATTTTGCCGCCTTCGTGCACGCTGAGAGCGATCGCTACAACCGCCTGATTCGCACGCTAGGGGCAACGCAGGTGAAGTCCAATTGACAATTCAACTTACGAGAACGAACTAACAGCGGCCTAATTAGGATGCAACCCATGGGCAATAGGGTGCAACTCATGGGCAAGCCACAACAGCACAAGAATTCAAAGACTTCACGGCGTCAGAAATAAAAAAATGGGGCACTACTATTGCCCAATCAAATATCAAACTTGACTAAGGGGTACAGGGATGCAAACCAAAGGCAATAACGGACCACGCTATCGGCATCAAGTGCAAGAGACCAGCGAATATACGACGATAGGTGTCGCTAAGCTGACCCCAATCATTGGTGCAGAAATTTCTGGCATTGATTTGTCTAAACCTTTGGCGCCCGAGCAGCAAAATGAGGTGCACCGCGCCTTGGCTGAAAATCAGGTGATTTTTTTTAGGGATCAAGACCTCACCAAAGAACAACATCTTGCGTTTGGTCGTCTATTTGGCGATTTGCATATACATCCGGCAGCGCCGCACGTTGAGGGCCTACCTGCGTTGATGAAAATTCACGCGGATGAAAGTTCTCCTCGCGCCAACGGTGAACGTTGGCACACGGACGTCAGTTGCGATCAAACGCCTCCGATGGGAAGCATCTTACATATTCACACGCTCCCACCTCATGGTGGCGACACACTGTTTGCAAGCATGTACGCTGCCTATGATGCGTTATCAGATCGGATGAAACATTACCTAAATGGGATGACCGCGCTTCATGACGGTGAGGCGAATTACCGTGGCACATACAAAAATTTTGGTGTGGTCGATAAACCAAGTTACCCCTATGCCGAGCATCCCGTTGTCAGAACACATCCCGTAACAGGCCGACAAGCACTCTACGTGAATCGCGGTTTTACGATCCACTTGAATGGGGTCCCTAAAGACGAAAGTGCAGGTATGTTGCGTTATCTTTACGAACATATTGAAAACCCACTGTTTCAATGTCGGTTTCAATGGAAGAAAAACTCGATTGCCTTTTGGGATAACCGCTGTGTCCAACACAGGGCGATGTGGGATTATTGGCCGCATACGCGAAGTGGGCACCGAGTGACGGTGGCTGGCGATCGTCCTTTCTATCGCCCAAGTGTGTAGACGCTGAAGCCCCTAACATCCAACTGAGAGTGTTAAGGATTGACTTACCAGCAGCAAGATCGCTTGCGTTTCAAGCCTTAACCTTTCACCCAACACCCAGTCATACGCCTACACCCACCAGTTCAACGATTTTCCCCGCATCCATCCATTATTAATGACTTGGAAGTCGCCGTACCATTTGCAAACAGCCTTCGCCTGTATGATTAACTTCGACCATATGGTTTTCTCGTAATCGGACTCTGTCAACAATTTGTGTGCGAGTTGCAAAAGATCTGACTCCTTGATTCTCGACAGTGCCTCTTAGCAAAGACGAGGATATTCATGCAATCCATCAGTGCCGCTCCGCCCCACGAACAATCCGTGCTGCGCTATGCACTGGAACGCCATGCGCTTGAGCGGCCGGACGCGGTGTATGCGGCGTTCGAGGATGAACCTGACTGGACGTTCCGCTGCACACTAGACAAGGTGCGCAGCACTGCCAATGGCCTGGCCGCACTCAACGTAGGCCGCGGCGACACGGTACTGCTGATGCTGGGCAACGGCGGTTTTGCGTTGCGAGTCATGTTCGCGCTGCACTACCTTGGCGCCATCGCGGTGCCGGTCAACACCGCCTACCTGGGCAACCTGTTGCGGCATGTTGTGGACAATGCCGGCGCGCGGCTGGCGGTGGTCGAGCCGGAACTGCTGGAGCGGCTAGAAGAAGCCGCCGGCCCGGCACTGGCGGCCATCGTGGTAAACGGAACCGATGTGCAGGCACAAACAGCGGCACAATCGGCGAGCCGGGCAATATATCCGGCCAGCGTGCTGACCGCACCGGCGCCCACGCCGCTGCCCGACCCCATATTGGCGCCATGGGACACCCAGTTCATCATCTACACCTCGGGCACCACCGGGGCCTCAAAGGGAGTGCTGGCTTCCTATCGCCACAGCTACACTGCGGTGGGCCCGGTCGGCTGGCCATGCGTGCTACAACAAGATCGCCAGTTGCTGCACCTGCCGATATTCCATATCGGCGGGGCCTTCATCGCCTCAGCTGCACTTTGCCGTGGCAGCTCGATCGGCGTCACCGCCAACTTTTCCACCGAGCGCTTCTGGGGTTCGATACGGCGGCTGCAGGTGACCTCCGTATTCCTGCTCGGCGTGATGGCAAGCTTCCTGCTCAAGCAAGCGCCGCGCTCAGATGACCGCTCTCATTCGCTGCGCATGGTGTTCATCGTGCCGCTGGGAGCGATCGGCTCCGAATTCGCCACGCGCTTCGGGGTCGAAGTCCACACGCTGTTCAACATGACCGAGATCAGCACGCCGCTGAGCTGTGGTCCGAACCCGTCCAAGCCCCATGTATGCGGCCGTCCGCGCCCTGGCGTGCAATTGCGGCTAGTGGACGAGAACGATATCGAGGTGCCGCCCGGCGCAACCGGTGAGCTAGTGATACGCACCGACCAACCCTGGACCATGAACCATGGCTATCACCGAGACGATGCCGCCACTGCCCGCGCCTGGCGCAACGGTTGGTTCCATACCGGCGATTGTTTCGCAATCGATGCAGACGGCGACTATCTGTTTAAGGACCGGATCAAGGACTGCATCCGCCGGCGCGGCGAGAACATTTCTTCGCATGAAGTCGAGGCCGAGGTGCTGGCCTTCCCCACAGTACGCGAAGTCGCCGCGATCCCGGCGCCGTCCGAATTCGGCGAAGACGAGGTGATGTTGGTCGTGGCAACTACCGAGGGCCAACCACTCGACTCGGCAGCGCTGTTCGCTCACCTGCAAGCGCGACTGCCGCACTTCATGCTGCCACGCTACCTGCGAGTGTTGCCCGCCCTGCCCAAGACGCCGACTGCAAAAGTGCAAAAGCATTTGCTGCGTGAGCAAGGAGTCACGCCTGATACGCTAGACTTGCATCAACTCGGCCTGCGCGCCAGGAGCCCCTCCAACTGACCAAAATGCGCGACAAGCCCCGTTCCTTTAGGGCGGGGAAGATATCAAGCCAACAGATACGAACCGATCGCAACCCTTACCAACCTGTAGCAACCGACAGCATCCCAAACCACCGACCAGAGAACGTATGCAAAAGAAAATCCCGGTACGCGTCTACACCGACTATAAGAGTCCATATGCCTTCGTCGCCAAGGATCCCACTTATGCGCTGGCCGAAAAATACCAGCTAGAGCTGGATTGGTATCCGTACACACTGCGGATACAGGACTATCTCGGTACACTTGAAACCCGCAACGCACATCAGTGGCGGCGGGTGCGCTACAGCTACATGGATGCGCGTCGCCTGGCCAACGTCCAGAACCTGGTGCTAAAAGGCCCTGAGCGAGTCTATAACGGCTACTACGCTAATACCGGTTTGTTATTCGCAAAGCAGAACGGCCTATTCCGCATCTACAACGACACCGTGTTCGTGCGCTTCTGGAAGCGCGAGCTGGACATTGATTCGCTGGCGGCGATGAAGGGGCTGATTGCCGACATAGGCGGCGATCCCACCGCCTATGAAGCCTGGGCCGAAGGGCCCGGCCGCAGCGAGCATGAACGTGTGATCGACGAAGCCGAGGCAAGGGGTGTATTCGGCGTGCCGATGTTCGTGCTCGACGGCGAGTTGTTCTGGGGTGGCGACCGCCTCGACATGCTGATCGAAAGACTCAACAAGCGCCGTGCTGAGCAAGAGCCGATGGCGTGATGCAAAACCATGTACGACCAAATCGACCCGCTGCAAAGCTTAAAGATTTAAGGCGTGTTGGTTCTGAGTATGTCCTCGGCCTGCAATCGCGCTACCCAAGCTTGTTCGACAAAACTATCAGTCACCCCATAGACCCCATGGCCGACCCGCATGAGTAAGTTGGCTGAAGTCATCAAATTAATGACCCCCTGAACATCTCCGGAGGTAACCTCTCGACCGAGTTGCGCAGAAAACTCCCTCAATGTTGGCCCCGTAAAACTTCCTTTGACATTTCCGCCGATATTGCAAATACGAGAAAAGACGGCTTCTGCAAGCGGGCCTAACGCTTCTATCTTTTGAATCTCAACATCAGCTGCCGCCGTGCCAAAAGCCTCTGCAATGGTAGGGAGATGCTCGTCAGCGAGGGCGCCTTGTGGCAACTGACGACAAACGTTTAATGCCTTTAACAACTCTTCGGGTCGGCTCCCCATTTGCTTGAACGCCGCTTCAGCGACAGGTAACGAAGGAGTTTTAGAG
>Ga0209598_10001113_pt1 | contig 21959 bp, 22 predicted proteins | sample M_140807_EF_Meta_FD_187317 | JGI IMG/M metagenome (GOLD analysis project Ga0209598, IMG submission 187317) | Freshwater microbial communities from Lake Montjoie, Canada to study carbon cycling - M_140807_EF_MetaG (SPAdes) (version 2) | ecosystem: Environmental > Aquatic > Freshwater > Lake...
AGGGACACATGGCGTCGCCGGATCCTGGCACGCCACGAGGCTTTCTGCGGCGCCTTCAGCCGCGGTTTCTGCTCCGTGCATCGAGTGACGAAGCACGGTCGCGAGGACATCGAACGGGCGTTGCTTCTATTCTTGGAGGATACAGGGCCGTCAGCGCGCCTTCTGAGTCGTGCCATCTTCCATAAAGGTGCCGGAGCGCCATTCTTTGTCCGTGGTGGCTGCCACCAGTTTCCACCCCGCCGCTTCGAAGGTCTTGCGCACCAGAGTGAACTGGGTCTCCAGGATTCCGGCCAGTACCAGCGAACCACCAGGAGTCACGCGGGCTAGCAGTCGATCCCGCTCGGCGATGAGCAAGTCGCAGATCAGGTTGGCGCAGACCACTGAGTAGCGCTGCTTGGGTTTCTTGGGAACTTGCGTGATGTCGTCGTGGGTCACGATCAGAACCGCGGCGACCCCGTTGAGTTCGGTGTTCTCGTTGGCGACTCGCACGCAGTCGGCATCAAAGTCGAAGGCATTGACGGACTGATAGCCTAGCTTGACGGCTGCGATAGCTAAGATGCCGGACCCGGTGCCGACATCGAGCATGGACTGCGCCGACTGGGGATCGCGGAGGGCGACGAGTTGCTCGAGGCAGAAGCGCGTAGTCGCGTGTTGGCCCGTGCCAAAGCTTAGTCCCGGGTCGAGAACCACGAGGGCCTGAGTTTTCTTCGGGACACGTCGGCTCCAGGTGGGTTTGACGAGCAACCGAGGGCCGAGATCGAGTGGCTTGAAATGGCGCTTCCAAGATTCAGACCAGTCGCGGGCAGGAACCTTTTTGACCTGGATTCTCGCCGGTGCGATATCGATCCCATCGTCCGCCAGCGCTTGGAGTCCTTCGCGGAGGCGTCGCTTAATGCCCGCCACATCCTGGGTCTCGATCTCACCGTAAACGCTGACCGTGGACAGTCGGGTGAGGGCGTCGGTGTAGGACGAGGGGGTTTGTTCCCGTTCAAGTTCCAGCAGGACGCCCACGGCATCTTCAGCGGACAGGGAAGTGGTGATGGAAATGGATCGGAGGAGTTTGCTCATGCGTCTCGCCAAGGGGTGAAGTTGAGGAGTTGGATTTCAGTGCGGGGCTTGCCCGCCTTAATTTCACCGATGTCCAACCAGGTGGTCGAAGCGTAGTCGATTTCGAAGTGTTCGAACTTACTGAGCGGCAGGTCCAGCAAGATGGCCAGTGCCATCCGGATCACGCCCCCGTGCGCGTAAACCGCCACCCGTTGCCCGGCCGATGCACGGAGAATGTGCTCTAGGGCTTGCCCAACTCGGCCTTGGAATTGGTCTAGGGTTTCACCCTCCGGGATGGCGTCGGTCTCGATGTGCTTCAGCCAGTCGTAGGCGCTCATTCCGAAGCGGTGCTCGACTTCATCCCAACCGCAACCCGTCCACGCGCCAAAGTCTACCTCGCGCAAGCCGTCCACCAGCACAGGCGTGCCTGAGAATTGGCGGCGGAAGGGCTCCAGCGTGAGTTGGACTCGCTGCATGGGGCTGGCATACACGGCGTCGAACGGGTGCCGACTGAGCCATGAGGCCAAGGCCTGTGCCTGGGTATGTCCTCTGGCCGAAAGGGCCATGTCGATCGTGCCCCCGAACTTCTTGTGGTACAGGTCCTCTACTTCGGCATGCCGGCACAGAAAGAGATGAGTCATGGGGCGATCAGGGCCTGCCGCTGGGCGGCGATGAGTTGTTGAATCCCTGGACGTCCGAGTGCGAGCAGGGCGGTCAACTCGGAGTCCGAGAACGTGGCCTCTTCGCCAGCGCCTTGCAGTTCGATGAACTGGCCTTGGTCATTCATGACCAGGTTCATGTCCACCGACGCATCTTTGTCCTCGACATAGTTGAGGTCGAGGAGCGGCACGCCCCTGAAAATCCCCACGCTGACCGCGGCCACCGAGCCTGTGATGGGGTTTTCGGTCAGCGAACCGGCGGCGTGAAGTTTTGCAATGGCAAGGCTGACAGCCACGAAGGCTCCGGTGATCGAGGCTGTTCGAGTACCGCCATCGGCCTGCAGCACATCGCAGTCGATACACAAGGTACGGGACCCGAGCTTTTCCAGATCGATGACCGCCCGCAGCGCGCGACCGATCAACCGCTGGATCTCTTGAGAGCGTCCATCGAGCTTGAGCTTGGAAATGTCCCGAGACTTCCGGTCCAAGGTGGAGTAGGGAAGCATCGAGTACTCCGCGGACAGCCAGCCACCGGGTACCTTTTGTTCCTTCATCCACCGGGGCACCGATTCCTCGACAGTGGCCGCACAAATGACTCGGGTGTTTCCCCACTCGATCAGCGTCGAGCCCGCGGCGTGCGGGGCAATGTGGTTTTGGAAACGGATCGGGCGGAGTTGGTCGTTGCGGCGACCATCGATTCGAACGGTATCAGTCATCGGGTCGGCGAGGCTGGGTGATTTCGGCCAAAAAGCAACGGGTACGGCAGAGTTTGGAGCATTTTGCTCTTTACGCTGCTCGGTTGAGCCCCGTAAAGCCATTAGTCATGGAAGAGTTGGGGTTCCCGGACCGTCATTACGTTGAAGCTGCCGAAGGCTGGTTGGGGCTTGGAGATGCCTCCGAAGCGTTGCGGGAATTTGAGCGGCTCAGCCCAGGAGCAGCCGGCCATCCGGTCGCGTTGGAAGTACACTGGCGGATATTGTCTGCCCAGTCGGCCTGGCCAGAAGCCCTTCGGGTCGCTCAGCGGTATATTGAAGTGGCTCCTCAATTGCCTGCCGGCTGGATCCACCAGAGTTACACCCTTCATGAACTTCGTCGGACCAACGAAGCCTTTCAATTCTTGCAAGCGATTGTGATCAAATTTCCTGAAGAAAGTGTGATTCCGTACAATCTGGCGTGTTACGCCTGCCAGATGGGTCAATTGGATGTGGCGCAGCGGTGGCTGAATCAGGCAGTTCGCATCGGCGGTAAGGCGTCGGTCAAAGAGATGGCCGAAGAGGACGCCGATTTGGAACCTCTGCGGTCTTACATTGAAGCCCTGTGATTGGCAGAGAGGGAGATGGAAGGCATGGCGTAGCCCCATTCGGAAGGCCTTAGAGCCCGGGAATCTTACGGCCTCTGCGAGCTCTGTGGGCCGCTGTTCGAATATCGAACCTTTTTCATCGTCGGAAATGATAGCTTGTGAAAAATTTCACGAAGTCTCTTGACCCACAATTCGCGAGGATTAGCGTCCGTTCGAATCTGAGGTCTAACTAGGAAAACGAAATGAAAAACACACTGAAGGTTGTCTCGATGGTGGCGGCGGTTGCAGCTTCCAGCGGTCTCGCTGGCGAGATCACCGGTAAAATCAAGATTACCGGCGAAGTTCCCCCGGCTCGGGAAATCACCCCGATCAAGGGTGACAAGCTGTGCGGTGCTTTGCACACCAAGCCGGTTATGACCCGCACCTACGTCGTGGGTGCCGATCACGGATTGGCCAATGTGGCTGTCTACATCAAGGCCGGTCTTCCGGCAGGCAAGACCTACGCGGTTCCAGCGAGCAAGCCATTGATTGATCAAGTCGGCTGCGTTTATGAGCCGGTGGTCTCCGCGGCCATGGTCGGACAGACCGTGGACATCAAGAATTCCGACCCGTTCATGCACAACGTGAACTGCCAAGCCAAAGTGAACAAGGGCTTCAACTTTGCTCAGGCCACTCAGGGTCAGGTGAATCCCCGCGTGTTCGACAAGGCTGAATTGGCCATTAAGCTAATTTGTAACATTCATCCGTGGATGTTCGGGTATGTCCACGTGTTCGATCACCCGTTCTTCGCGGTGTCCGACAAGGATGGTAACTTTGTCATCAGCGGCGATTTGCCCGACGGCAAGTACACCGTCGAGGCCAATCACACCAAGTCCGGCCTGGTGACCGGTGAGGTCGAAGTCAAGGGTGGCAAGGCCACGCTGAATCTGGAATTGGCTGTTAAGTAAGCTGAGGTAAATTCGATACGATGGTCAGCGAATCCAAGGCCGCGGCGTGAACCGCCGCGGCCGTTTCGTATGAGATCCTCCACCCCTCAAAATCTTCATTCTGTCTGGTTGTTCCGGTTTGCCGCCGTGGTGGCTTTAGCGACGCTGGGATTGGTGTGCATTGGTGGATTGGTGACCAGCAAGGGGGTCGGAATGTCAGTTCCAGATTGGCCCACCAGTTTCGGCTACAGCATGTTTGCGTTGCCGATCTCTATGTGGATGACCGGGGGGGTGTTTCATGAACATACCCACCGAGTTTGGGCTTCTGGGGTAGGGCTTTTGGTTGTGTTCTTGGCCCGATGGACCGCGGGGAGTGATTCTCGGAAAATCCTAGCCCGAGTGGGATTTGCAGAAGTTTTGGCGGGAATCATCCTAATGCGGGTCAACCCACTCTGGAAGGGTGAGGCGCATTTTCTGTTGGGAATTGGCGGTGTGGTTTTGGCGGCCGCGGCGGTCGGTTGGAAAACCGCCCCGGCTTCCCGTTTGGCGGTCCGCTTGGCCTGGGCCGCATTTTGGCTGGTCCAAATCCAGGGGAGTTTGGGTGGTCTCAGGGTGGTGCTCGATTCCTGGGCGATCGGTGGAACCACTGGAGGGACCGTTTTCGGCATGATCCACGGGTGCCTGGGACAAGTTTTCTTCGGGTTGACCACTTGCTTGGCCGTATCCCTTTCGGGTTGGTACCCACGATGGACTCGCTCCGCGACCGACCTTCGAGGATCCCACTGGGTGTTTTTGGCGACGGCCCTGGTTTTTGGGCAATTGATTCTTGGGCTTTGGATGCGCCACCAGCATGCGGGTCTGGCTATTCCGGATCTCCCTCTTGCTTACGGCCAATGGTGGCCCAAGACGGATGCTGAATCTTTGGCGCGCTACGCAGGTCGACGTGAAGGGGTGGACTCCATTACGGCCCTTCAAATCCACATGCACCTGTTTCACCGGATCAATGCAGTACTGGCCTTTTTAGCAATTTGCATGGCCTTCCGGTTCTCGAGGAATCAGCCTCAAGGGCATCCCGTGCGGACCCTGGGAACAACCTGGTTGTGTTTGGTTGCCGTTCAGTTCGCATTGGGATTGTTTACCGTCCTCACCGATCGAGCCGCCGACATCGCCACAGCCCACGTCGCTGTGGGGTCATTGACCCTGGCTGTGGGTTGCTGGTCTTGCTGGTCCGTGAGAGTGCATCAGCACCAATTTGCTGAAGAAAACCAAGTCTTGCCGGGGTCAGTCCTCCTGGAAATGCCCGCGGTACGGTGAGTATATCCTTTGTGAACGCTGCTGCTCCCATCGAAACCACCGTTGCCACGCGGAATCTGCGTGGGTGGGTGACGGTCATCAGCGACTTGGTCAAAGCTCGGTTGACTTTGATGGTGGTACTGACCACCTGGATGGGTTTTTCTTTGGGTTCATCCGAGGCTCCTGATTCGGCGATTTGCTTCCATGCCATCGTAGGCACTTCGTTGTTGGCGGCCGGCGCCTCGGCTTTGAATCAGTGGTGGGAGCGTGACCTAGATGCTCGTATGCGTCGCACGGCTTCTCGGCCTCTTCCGGCTGGCATCCTTACGCCCTTGACCGTTTTGGCCTTCGGTGTGGTGGTGTCCATTTTGGGGCTGCTGTGGTTGGTTTTCTTGGTAAACCTCCTCACTGCGTTCCTGGGGGCACTGACCTTGGCCACTTATGTGTTTGTTTACACCCCGCTCAAACAAATCACCGAACTCAACACTTGGGTCGGTGCCATTCCCGGAGCGTTGCCTCCCTTAATGGGTTGGACTGCGGCAACCGGCGAACTTGGCGCTGGGGGGTGGTCGTTGTTTGCGATCCTGTTTTTCTGGCAATTGCCCCATTTTATGGCTATCGCCTGGTTGTATCGGGAAGAATATGCCCAAGCGGGTTTCCGCATGTTATCCGGTCGTGACCCCGAAGGGCGTCGATCAGCCGCATCGGCCATCCGCAACTCGATTGCCCTGATTTTCGTCAGCATTGTGCCCTTCCTTCAGGGAATAAGCGGACGGATTTATCTCTCTGTTGCGCTGGTCTTGGGGGGGCTTTTTTTGATTCAGGCCATCCGGTTTGCTCTCCTCCTCAACGCCATGTCAGCGCGGAGGCTATTTTTCGCCTCGATTTTCTATCTTCCCGTCCTCCTGGCCGTGTTGGTCATGGATCGAACTAAGGAACAATCTTCGAAGACCTCATTACTTCGAGGGATTTCAACAATTTCTGTACCACGCCCCGGCACGTTTGTACTGTACCCATGGTTGCGTCTTCCGGGAGACGGAGCCTGATATCCCAAACTATGCAATCCACAGCGTCCCACGCCCACACGAGCGCGACCGATTCTTCGCACGGTCACGCGCATCATGAGCCGGGTTTCTTCGGCAAGTACATCTTCAGCACCGACCACAAGGTCATCGGCATCCAATACGGAGTGTCCTCGTTGCTGTTCCTGCTTTTCGGATTCTTACTGATGCTGGTGATGCGCTACCAGTTGGCGAATCCAGGCAAAGCTGTCCCGCTGGTGGGACCTCTGTTGGAATTCGTCTTGGGTCAAGAGATAGCCAAGGGAGGCGTCGTGAACGGGGACCTCTACAATTCCTTCGGCGCGATGCACGGCACCATCATGGTGTTCTTGGCTATTGTTCCGGTGCTCTTCGGCGCCTTCGGCAACTATGTCACCCCGCTGCAAATCGGTGCGCCTGATATGGCTTTTCCTAGGCTGAACATGGCGAGCTTCCACGCTTACTTTCTCGGTGGTGTCGTGATGATCGCGAGTTTCTTCACCCCGGGTGGTTCCGCCCGGTCCGGTTGGACTTCCTACTCCCCGTTGGCCTCGATCAACGATCCAACCAACCTCTTTGATGGCCAGACCTACTGGCTGATGGGCATGGTGCTCCTTATCACTTCGTCTTTGCTGGGTTCGGTGAACTTCATCGCCACCATCATCCAGTTGCGCTGCCGCGGCATGAGCTGGATGCGGATGCCCTTCTTTGTATGGGCTCAGTTTGTGACCGGTTTCTTGCTGCTCTTGGCCTTCCCCCCGCTGGAAGCCGCCGGTTTGATGCAGTTGATGGACAACCTCTTCGGTAGCTCATTCTTCCTTCCCCAAGGTCTCGTGGTCAGTGGAAGCCCGCTGCCGGTTTCAGGTGGCGGTAGCCCGTTGCTCTGGCAGCACTTGTTCTGGTTCCTGGGTCACCCCGAGGTTTATGTTTTGATTCTGCCGGCCTTTGGCATCGTCACTGAGGTGATTTCTAACAATATCCGTAAGCCGCTCTGGGGTTACAAGAGCATGGTTTATTCGGTCATGAGCATCGGGTTCCTCTCCTTCATCGTGTGGGCGCACCACATGTACCTGACCGGCATGGGTACAAAGGTGGCCACCTTCTTCCAGACCACGACGATGATGATTTCGATCCCCTCGGTGATCATTCTGACAGCGTTGTTCATTTCTCTCTGGGGTGGTTCCATTCGCTTCAACTCTGCCTCGCTCTTCGCGCTCTCCTTCCTGCCCATGTTTGGCATCGGTGGGCTCACTGGCCTGCCTCTGGGTTTCAACGCCTCCGACATCTTCTTGCATGATTCGTACTACGTGATCGGTCACTTCCACTACGTGGTGGCTCCGGGTACAATGTTTGCCGTATTTGCAGGCATTTACTACTGGTTCCCCAAGATCACGGGTCGTCACATGAATGAACTCTTGGGCAAGCTGCACTGGGCTGGCTCTCTTTTCTTCATGAACTGCGTGTTCGCTCCGATGTTTATTCAGGGCTTCAAGGGCATGTCTCGACGTATGTCTGATGGTGGTACCACCTACTTCGGCGGTTTGGGTGGCGATCCAGGCGTTCTGAAGCTCAACAACATGATCTTCTGGAGTGCAATCGGTCTGGGAATTTGTCAGATCCCGTTCATTATCAACTTCTTCTCCAGCATTTTCAGCGGTAAGTGCGCCACCTCGGACAATCCGTGGCAGGCCACCACTTTGGAGTGGTCCACCCCGACCCCCCCGCCGCACGGCAATTTCTTAAAGGAGCCGGTCGCCTACCGCGGACCCTACGAGTACAGCGTTCCGGGAGCCAAGTCCGACTTCTCCCCTCAAGGTGATAAGAACTGAACGTTTCCATTCAAACCTTTTACCGATTCAATAATGGAAATTCCCTACACGTACAAACCCCGACCGGACACGGGTCTCTATAATGCCAAGGTGGGCATTTGGTTGTTCTTGGCCTCGGAGATCATGCTCTTCGGAGCCTTGTTTTCTGCCTACATCCTTCTACGGGTTAGTGCGCCGGTTGGCTTTTGGCCGGATGTTGGTTTGGCATGGCCTCGAGGGTTGCTCAACATCCCGATTGGTACTTTCAACACGGCGGTTCTCATTACCTCTTCGGTGACCGTCGTGCTGGCTTGGGCGTCGCTCAAGATGAACAACTTCGCACGGTTCCGTGTGTACATGGTGATCACGGTCTTGTGCGCATTCGCCTTCTTAGGCATCAAGTCGTTCGAGTACAACGACAAGTTTAGCCATTACGTCATCCGCCTGCAGGATGGCAAGGCGTTGACGGGTCACATCGAGGTCGATGGGAAGCATCCGAGATTCTGGAACTTCAGTGATCAGTGGAGTGTGGCCAAGTTGGTGGATCAGAAGGTCACTAAGATCAAGGTTGAGATGGACCCAGAGCGTGACATGAATGGTCACGTTAAGGCGCACGGATCCCACGATCATGAAGTGCGTGAGGTGGCTGTTTCCGATATCGTTTCCTTGAGCTCCTACACCCCGGCAACCCATCCGTTCTTTGCGGTCTATTTCCTAATTACCGCTTTGCACGGATTGCACGTTTTGGGTGGGGCGCTTGTGCTGGGTTATTTCGCCTTCCCCGGAGCCAAGATGTGGAAGTCCAATCCGGAGCAGTTCATTAACCGTATCGAGGTGGGCGGCCTTTTCTGGCACTTCGTGGACCTCGTCTGGATTTTCCTGTTCCCGGTGGTTTACCTCCTCTGATTTCATTTATGAGCCAACATAGCGATTCTACTTCAGACTCCCATGGCGGCGATGATCATGATCATGACATCGCGGCTCACGTCCGAACCTATCTCATCATCTTTGGGGCTTTGCTCATCGGGACCGTCCTAACGGTGGCAATGTATTATGTCGACTTCAGCAGCATGGCGTTGACGGTGGCCATAGCCTTGTTCATCGCGTCGATTAAGGCATTCTTGGTCGCCGGGTATTTCATGCATCTGCTATCGGAGAAGAAATTGGTTTACGGGGTTCTGGTTCTTTCAGCCATCTTCTTCGTCGGGTTGATGGGCCTGACCCTTTGGGGCAGCAATGACCTTCCCAGAAATTCGACGACCAAAACCTTGTATGTCCCTTAAAGCCTTCCACATCGTGTTTGTCGCGGCCTCAGTCATTCTGATGGCGTTCCTGACCGGATGGAGTTTCTTGGCATATCAAGAAACCCACTCTGCGGACTACCTTGTCTGGAGTCTGTGCGCGGCATGCTCGGTGGTGGGCCTTGTGGTTTACGGTCGTTTCTTCCTCAGGAAGCTTCGGAACATTAGTTATCTATGAAATTCTGTTTGAGGATTTCCAGTGTCTTGGCGGCGGCATTGCTGTTAGTGCCGTCTTTGAACGCGTGCACCGCCTGTTTTGGTAAGACTGATGAGGCTCTCGCACAGGGCATGAATGCCGGCATCTATGTGATGCTAGTTTTCGTGGTGGCTGCTTGGGTGTTATTCGGTAGTTTTTTTGTCTTTATTGCCCGTCGCTCCAAGCGTGTGAACGCGGAAGCTGAAACGGGCGAATCTCCTTCGGTTCAATAGTTTTCAAATTTTCGGAAATACATGACCTCTCTGCTTCGATATTTTGGAATGCCTGAAGTGGCTTCGGCCCATGGCAAAGGCATCGATGAATTGATCCTGTACGTGCACCTTCTCATGGGGGCGCTGTTTGTGGGATGGCTCGCCTACTTTATCTTTGTGATGTTCCGTTTCAAAAAGTCTTCCAATCCCAAGGCTGATTACGTGGGTGTCCGCAGCCATGCTTCGACTTACTTGGAGATTGGTGTGGCCATCGTGGAGACAGTTCTGCTGGTCGGCCTTGCCGTGCCCCTTTGGGCCAAGGCCGTGGACAGTCCTCCAGGGCCGGACCAAAAGCCCATTGAAATTCAGGTGATGGCCCAGCAGTTCGCTTGGGCGGCCCATTTCTCGGGTGCGGATGGCAAGTGGGGCAAGCAGGACACCAAATTTGCCGACCGTGGCAATCCTTTCGGATTGGATTCGAGCGATGCCGATGCGAAAGACGACATCTCTGTAGTGACCGAAGCATTCTTGTTGCCGGTCAATCGTCCGGTCATTGCCAGAACCTCTAGCATGGATGTGATTCACTGCTTCAAGCTTATATCTATGCGAGTGACCCAGGACGTGATTCCTGGCTTGACCATTCCTGTGCACTTTACGCCGACCAAGATCGGAGATTTTACGATTACCTGCGCACAGCTTTGCGGCAGCGGACACGCTTCGATGAGGGGCGCTTTCAAGGTGGTTTCGCAGGCGGATTACGATAAGTGGTTTGCCGAAAAGTCTAAGGCTGGTGGTGCAGGTGGCAGCTTCGAATAACCCTCTTGAATCAGGTTATCGATTGAGTCCGCCGGAACAGCCGCTGGTTTCATACCGGCGGCCTTTTTTTAATCACGATGGAGTCGCATATCCAACGGGTTCTTTGGGGAACCCTGATCGCCAGTTTGTTGGCGGTCTCGGTGGCTTATTTTAACTCCCGGGGGGCGCCTCCCGTTCTTAGCCAGTTGCATGATTTCTCACTGACCAATCAACTGGGGCAATCAGTGGGTAAGGATTCCCTTAAAGGGCGGATTAGTGTCGTCAACATAGTCTTCACCCGGTGTCCTACTCAGTGCCGACGATTGTCGGCACAAATGCAGCGGCTTCAGTCGCGAATTCCATCTGGGGTGCGCCTGGTTTCTCTGACTGCGGATCCCGAGTACGACACGCCGGAGGTTCTCAAGCGCTATGGATTGGAGTACCAAGCCTCCCCGGAAACTTGGTGGATGCTCACCGGCCAAAAATCAGAACTCTATCGAGTGGCGATTGCCGATTTGAAATTCGCTGTGGTCGAATCGGGCGAACCGTCTGCAAAATTGGAGGATCTATTCATCCATACGGCAGATTTCGGTGTGCTGGATTCGAAGGGCCGTTTGCGATTTGTTATCCACAGCGAAGATTCGGATGCCGAAGATCAGGTCATCCGGTCGGTCAAGCGTCTTAAAGGCATTCTATGAACCAATCCCTCCATTTCCTGCCGCTGGTCAACGCCTGTCTTAATGGCTTGGCGGGCATTCTTTTGGTGGCAGGACTGATACATATCAAGGCCGGTCGTCGTGAGGCCCATCGCAAATGCATGGTGGCGGCGTTGGTCACCTCTTGCGTCTTCTTGCTGTTGTACCTGACACACAAGTACTTGCTGAAATCGGTTCACACCCCCTTCAAGGGCCCGGGGTTCTTACGGCCCTGGTATTATGGGATGCTCTTTTCGCACATCCTTCTGGCCGCCGCGGTGCCGGTGTTGGCGATGATCACCTTGCGTCGTGCCAGGGCCGGAGACTTTGAGCGACATAAGAAGATCGCCCGTTGGACCTGGCCAATTTGGATGTATGTCTCGGTGACCGGAGTGTTGGTGTATCTGGTTCTTTACCAGATCTGGCCCTGATTGGAGATCGGGCGCGCCGGGCTGCAACGCCGTCCTGCACGTTGGTTGCTCAAGGATTGCCTTTCGGCCCTCCGTCCTAGAATCGTGTGGCTGGGGTGCGAATTAGAAATCACTTCGGTCGGATTCGGCCGAAGGATTGAATTCGGTCCGACCCCAGGTTCTTCGGAGGGGATTTCGGAGGGGGTGTTTGGCAACCCCTCCGGCTTTTGATCAAACTACTTCAGGGTCCCGCCACTTACCGTGTTCGCGGATGAGGTCTACCAGTCGATCGACGGCTTCGTCTTCAGGGATATTAAAACGAACCGGCTTCTTGCCCACGTAGAGGTTGATCTTGTTGGGAGCCCCACCCACGTAGCCGAAGTCGGCGTCAGCCATCTCACCAGGACCATTAACGATGCAGCCCATGATGGCGATTTTCACGCCTTTGAGGTGCTCCGTCCGGGCTTTGATGCGCGCGGTGACCGTTTGCAAATTGAACAGCGTGCGTCCGCAGCTGGGGCAGGCGACGTAATCGGTCTTGAAGGATCGGCAGCCGGAGGCTTGCAAGATGTTGAAGGCCAATCGCAGGGATTGCCCGGCGCCGGGTTCTGATCGGACAAGAATTGCATCGCCGATGCCATCAGCCAGCAGGGACCCAAGATTGACGGCCGCCTGCAGTTGGGCTTCCTCAGGGGTTAATGCTTCCAGCGGCGCTATCAGGCGATCCTTGAGCAGTATCGGGTTGCGGCTGCCCAGCGCCGCCAACCGGACTGTTAGCAATCGGAAGGCGGTGATGGGAGGCAGTGAGACTCCATCTTGGACGGTGATCCACTGGGTCTCGCACGGGGGATGAGCAAAATCCGAGGTGGGGTCGACCTCCATGAGTTGGAGGTCTTCGTATATGGCCTCGGGTTTGACATCGACCTTCGGGGAGATCTTCGGAGCGACCGCGTCGAAGGTGCTGCGTTCGACCACCACTCGAACCAGGTTCTCTCCGCCTGCTGCCAAATCACCCAAGGGTGACGCCACCGATTCGCGCCGTTTGAAATTGAAGGGGTCCCAGGGTAGGGAGGGGTTTCCGAGTCCTGAGTGGGATACGATGAGTCGAGGAATCTGGACTAGCAGATCGTTGCAAACCGCGATCTCGCGCGGGCTGTCCTCGGTGAGGGAGACTCGGATCGTATCGCCAATGCCGTCGCAGAGCAGGGATCCGATACCGATGGCTGACTTGATGCGGCCGTCTTCGCCTTCACCGGCTTCGGTGACGCCCAGATGCAGCGGGTAGTTCCAGTCGGGGCCCTCTAGGTCGAGGCGGGCGGCCAGCAGCCTGTAGCACTCGATCATCACCTTCGGATTGGAAGACTTCATCGAGAAGACGAAGTTGTGAAAATCGTTCTTGCGGCAAATACGGGCAAATTCGAGGGCGCTTTCAACCATGCCCAGCGGGGAGTCTCCGTACCGGTTCATGATCCGGTCGCTGAGGGATCCGTGATTGGTTCCAATGCGCAGGGCTCGATTGAGACGTTTGGCTTCCAGCACCAGAGGCGTGAAGCGTTCCTCGATCCGTGCCAGTTCTTCAGCGTAGGCCTCGTCGGTGTATTCCTTGATCGCAAACTTTTTGCTGTCGGCGTAATTGCCGGGGTTGATCCGAACTTTTTCTACCCACTTGACGGCTTCCATCGCCGCTTCCGGCTTGAAATGGATGTCCGCCACCAGAGGAACGTGGCAACCGACCTGGCGGAGTTCTTGGACGATGTTTTCGAGGTTGGCAGCATCCTTCACGGTCGGGGCCGTGATTCGAACGATCTGGCACCCCACGGCCACGAGTTCCAAGGTCTGCCGCACGCATTCGGCGGTGTCCATGGTATCGCAGGTCAGCATCGACTGCTTGACCACGGGGTGACCGCCCCCAAGCACTACGCCGCCGCAGGCGGGGTCGCCCACAGTAACGTCGCGGGCGGGTCTGCGGCTATAACTCCAGGGAGAAGGGCAATACTTCATGAATCGCTGAGAGGGAATAAACGGGATCGCGGCCGGCGGAGTCAACGCTTCGGAGGTTCTGTGTGCGGACACCTATGGGGCCTGTGTCGGCTGCGAGGGGGTTTCGATGACGGTTTCTTGGCGGAACATTGCCTTGAACAGCGGGCCTCGTTTCACCACATCAAAGAAGGAAACATAGGCCATGAAGCTGAGCAAGATCACCGCGAAGGCCGACGTCGCAATCTCTTGGAAGCGCGGAGCGACGCGGCGGCGGGTGATAATTTCATAAAGGGCTAGGGTGATGTGCCCGCCATCCAATACCGGAATCGGTAGCAAATTGATGATGGCCAAGTTGACATTCAGCATCACAAGAAAGCTCAGGGCCAGGCGGATGTCGGCGTTTACGTCGGCGGCGAGTTTGCCGAAAATCCCCACCGGTCCACTCATGTCTTTGGCGCTCACGCCCGTTTCCTTGGAGTGCGCCAAGGCACCGACCAATTCCCCCATCTGGACCAACACCCCAGAAACCTGCTCCCAAGGGGTTGGACCGGGTCGTTGCAATTGGTAGGTCAGTACGCGGCTCGGGGAGATCGTCACACCAATGCGGGCCACTCCGCTGGTGGGGTCCACCCGAGGGGTCACGGTGAAGGTCATTCGCTGGTTCGCGCGTTGCACCTCGACCTGAGCCGGTTTGCTTGTTTGGGCCCGTATGAGATCCACCAATTGGGATTGTCCGACCACAGGAACCCCGCCGAATGAGACAAACTGGTCATTCACAGCCAGACCCGCCTCTTGGGCGGCACCGCTCGGAGCCAGATCCATGATCACCGGATGATCTTTGGGGTCTAGGTTGAGCAACTTGAGACCGAAGGTAGGGTTGACGACGGCCGTCAGCACATAATTGGAGACTGAATCTCCCCGGGCGATTTCTACCGGGATGGTCTGGGACCGGGCCAGCACCGTGAAGCGTTGGACGTCCTGCCAGCGACTGACGATTTTACCGTCGACCCGGAGGACTCGATCTCCCTCTCGGATGCCCAACCGTGCCTCTGCAGAATCAGGCTCGACGTAGCCGATGATCGGCGGGTTGACCGGAACGGGCAGACCAACGAACCAGATCACGCTGGCGATGGCCAAGGCGAAGAAAATGTTCATGGCCGGTCCGGCGAGGGCGACCCAAATCCTCGAGACGGGCGAGGCCGGGGGCACCGCAGGATCTGCTGCTCCTTCGATGGTCTCGGAAGTCAGCATCTGAGGCAGCTTCACGAAGCCACCAGCGGGAATCCAACGCACGGCCCATTCGACCCCTTGCCGGTCTACCCATCCGAACACCTTGGGACCGAAACCGATGGAAAACCCCAGCACGACCATGCGGCGCAAACGGGCCATCCAAAAATGCCCATATTCATGGACGAACACGGAGGCGCCGAAGAATACAATCACCGCGAGCACCACGTAGGCTTTGTGAAACAAATCTCCGATCATGAACTTACCCTACCGTAGATAATGGATTTCGAGTGAGCAATCGCCACTCTCGAAAAAAGAACTTCATGCATTCTGAAGACTCGCACCCGGATGCGATTTTTGGTGAAGCCCGTTTGACGTAGACCGCTTTCGCGGTGATAGGTGTTGATTGGATTGTTTTTTCAGTCAAAAAATTCACCGGCCGTAGGCATTTGACTGGAGGTTCAGAAGGACACGCCAGACTCTTGAATGTGTGGATGTTTGGATCCGGGTCCTTTCCGCTGGTCGTTGGGTCGAATTATGTTTTTGCTCGCCCTCAAAATGCTGCTCGGTGACCGTGCCAAGTATTGGATGCTGGTCGGTGGGTTGGCGTTTTCATCCCTGCTGATGACCCAGCAGTACTCTGTTTTTCAGGGATTGATGTCTTGGACGACGAGCCACATGCGCAACATGCGGGCTTCTATCTGGGTCGTTGAATCTCGCGTAGAGCAGGTGAATGAATCCAAGGCCATGCGGGATACCGACTTGAATCGGGTTCGCTCGGTCGAAGGGGTCGATTTTGCAGTGCCGCTGTTTCAGGGAGTTCTCAAGGCCCGGACTGCCGACGGTTCCGACAAAATGATTCAGATGATCGGACTGCACTCCGGAACCCTCTACGGGCGCCCTCCTCGCATGATCGCGGGCGATATCGCTCAATTGCGTTTACCCAACAGCGTCGTCATCGACACGCTGGCTATGGAGAGCACGCGTCTCGGATCGGGGATGGGCAGGCCGTTGAAGGTCGGTGACGTGTTTGAGATCAACGATCGGGAGGCCAGGGTCGTCGGCATCTGCCAAACGGAACGACACTTCTTCGGGTACCCGTATGTTTTCTCCAGTTACGATCAGGCCCTCCAGTACGCACCGCGTCAGCGGAAGATGCTTTCGATGATCTTGGCAGAGCCAAAACCCGGGTTCGATACGGCGGAGGTCGCTCAGCGAATTAAGAGTGAGACTGGTCTTCGTGCCTTCACCGTTCCACAACTTGAGGCTTCTACGATCCGATGGGTTTGGAACAACACGGGCATCCCCATCTCCTTTTTAACCACCATTGTTTTGGGCTTCGTGGTGGGTGTAGCCGTCTGTGGCCAGACGTTCTACTCCTTTGTTCTGGAAAACCTGCGAAACCTCGGTGCCCTCAAGGCCATGGGGGCCAGCAACGGTCTTTTGGCCGGAATGCTTCTGTTTCAGGCCATGATTGTGGGCCTGATTGGATTCGGCATGGGGATCGGACTGACGGCGCTCTTCGGCTTAACGATCGCTCAGAGCGGACAGCCTCCGTTCAAGTTGGACGCTTTATTCGTGTTCCAGTCGATGGCAGCTGTTCTTGTCATTTGTGCGCTGGCGGCTTTGTTCGGTATCCGGCGCGTGGCCAAGCTGGAGCCAGCGATCGTGTTCCGTGGTTGATCTTCGCTCATGACCACTCCGCTTCGCTCTGTGAACCCAGCCTCACTGACCGCCGCCCCGCTCGTCTGCAACCCGTCGGGGATTTTGGCCATCGGAGCTCGAGGCATCACCAAGGTGTTTGGTGTGGGGGATGCCCGCACTCAGGCATTGAAGGGGGCTGATTTTGAGGCGAGCGAGGGGGAGTTGCACCTCATTGTCGGTCCTTCCGGCTGTGGCAAGACCACTCTTTTGAGCGTGTTGGCTGGAACGCTGTCGAGCGATCAGGGTGAGGTGAATCTCTTTGGTACGCGCCTGACGGGCCTGTCGGCCTCGGAAGTCACCCGGTTTCGATGCCGGAACATTGGGTTCATCTTTCAGCAGTTCAACCTGATCCCAACCTTGTCCTTGGTTGAGAACGTGAGCGTTCCATTGCTGCTCAATGGGACCGGTCGCCGCGAGGCCGAGGCCAAGGCCGCGGAGAGGTTGCGGCAGGTGGGGTTATCAGGGCGGGAGCGCCAGTTGCCGACCCAGCTTTCGGGTGGGCAACAACAACGGGTGGCCATAGCCCGAGCCCTCGTCCATGAACCTCGATTGGTGATTTGCGACGAACCCACCAGTGCGCTGGACTCGGTGACAGGACACCAAATCATGGAACTTCTTAGCACTGCGGCGAAGGCTCCGGGACGCTGCGTTTTGATTGTCACCCATGATCCTCGAATCTACGGCTATGCCGATCGCATTAGTGTGATGGAGGACGGCCGAGTCACACACGTCCACGCCGGGGCATCACTTACCTCCTTCATCCATTCGGAAAACCGTTCTTAATTGTCCATGATCCTCTTTAAACGTCTCTCATTCTGGCTGGCGCTCTTGGGCGTGGGTCTCATGGTTTTTCTCCTCCGGGGGCAGAACGTCAAGGTTGCCAATCCGGGGCCTGTGTCTGAGCCGCCCCGCTCCCCTTATTCGCAGACAGTGGCATCGACCGGCTTGATCGAAGCCTCGCGCGAGAACGTGAAGATTGCCGCGCCCCGCGAGGCGTTGGTGGCGAGGGTCTTCGTAAAGGTAGGCGATTCGGTCAAAGAGGGAGCGCCACTCTTCCAGTTGGATGAGCGCGAGGTTCGAGCCCGTGTTCGGGTGCTGGAGGCGCAGGCGCGATCGCTCCGCTCTCAGATTGCCGTCGAAGAGGCCCAGGTTGCTGATTTGGCAGATCAGTTGAAACGGTTCGCCCAGTTGGGGCGAGATCAAGTGGCGACAGAGGATGAGGTCAAGCGGCGTGAGTTTTCCCTGGGCACGGCTCGGGCCAGAACTGAGTCCGCGCGCGCTGTGGCTGCCGCATCCGAGGAGGCAGTGCGTCAGGCCAACACCGATCTGGAGATTCTCACCGTCCGCGCACCCCGGGATGGTCGTTTGCTTCAAGTGAATTTGCGCGAGGGGGAATACGCCTCCGTGAAGTCCCCCTCCGAGCCGTTGATGCTCCTGGGCGATGTGGACTCCTATCAGGTCAGGGCCGAGGTCGATGAGCAGGATTCGGTGCTCATCCGAGCCGACTATCCGGCTGTCGCTTCATTGAAGGGGCACTCGGAGATGAAGACACCGTTGAAGTTCGTTCGCATCGAACCCTATGTTGTGCCCAAGCGCAGTCTGACGGGCGACAGCCTTGAGCGTGTGGACACCCGAGTGTTGCAAATCGTCTACGCCTTCGATCGCCCGGCCTTTCCGGTCTACGTGGGTCAGCAGGTCGATGTGTTCATTCAACGTCCCCAGACTGCGGTTCAGTCCACTCCTTGAGTTTCCATGAGATCCCTTGTCCTCATTTCGCTGCTGTTGTCTCTCGGGCTTCCGATGACGGCCGCCGTCACCAACGCGGTGCCTTTGCCGTCTGGGCCGCTGAGCCTCGATCAAGCTCTTGAGTTCGCCCTGGCGCATAACGTGACGTTACGGAAGGGCAGGCAGGATCTGGAGGAGGCCCAGGGCCTTGCCATCCAGCAACGCGCGGCCCGGTTACCCCGTCTGGCCACCACGGGTGCGTACCAGCAATTGGATGAGGGGCGGATCGAGCGTGTTCAGTTCTCTGCAGCCCAGCCGGCGACCCCCTTCCTTAACAACCAGAGCTGGAACGCGAATCTGGTGGTGACGCAGCCCATTTATGCGGGTGGTAAATACAACTCGATGGCCCGTTCATCGCGGCTGACCCGGGAAGCGGCGCTGGCCTCCTACCAAGCGCTGGTGGCCAACACCCTTCTCGAGGTGCGGACCGCCTACAGCGATGTGCTCTTGGCGGTGGAGCAAATCGTCGTGCAAGAAGCTTCGAAAAAACTGCTCGAGCGGGAATTGGAGACGGCGCGTCGGAGCCTCGAGGCCGGGACCGTTCCGAAGTTCAATGTGCTGCGGGCCGAGGTTGAACTGGCCAATGCACTTCCGCCGCTAATTCGGGCCCGCAATCAGGAGCGGATTTTCCGCAACACTCTCGCTCTCCTGCTGGGTTGCGATATCCCTGCCGAGTCTGGGGTAGACATTCCGCTGCGGACCGCTGACAGCCTCAAGGCCGAGCCCTTCGATGTTTCGGTGGGAGCTGCTCTCAATGCTGCCTGGGTTCGCCGGCCCGAGATTAAAGTGGCTCAAAGTGCCTCCCAATTGCGTCACGAAGAAGTTCTCCAGACCCGCGCCGACTTGCTTCCCTCGGTCTCGGGAACTGCGGGCTACGGGGTACAGAACCGCAACTTCGTCCGGGACATCGACCGGACACTAGATGGTTGGACCGTGGGCGTGCAGGCCAATTGGATGCTCTTCGACTTTGGTCAAACTCAAGCCAAGGTCAACATGGCCAGAGCTCGCGAAGAACGGGCTCGGTTAGAAGTCGAGGATGTGCGTCGGCGCATCGAACTCGAGGTTCGCACGGCATTTTCACTGTTCATGGAATCCAAAGAGGTGCTGGTGTCCCAGACCCGGGTTATTGAGCAGGCCGAGGAGGCGGTGCGATTGGTGACGGCTCGGGCCGACGCCGGAAGTAGCACACAGTTGGAGGTGTTATCGGCACAGACGGCACTCAAGCTGTCTCGCACTCAGTACAGCCAAGCGCTGCGCGACTACACCGTCGCCCGAGCGAAATTGGAGCGGGCCATGGGTGAGGGTGTGCGCCTAGTGATCGAAACGGGCAGTCGTTAGACTCTTTTGGGCCAAAAAGGCTCTAATTCGCAGTCGTTAAAGAACCCATAGCCAGAACAGTGGCACCCTCGCCAGGGCCTGTTCACCGTCCAGACCAGGATTCGAGCAAGGCTCCGAGTCCCCGGTCGGAAGTGCGTGGGCTGACCAGCGCCAGCGAAAGTCGGGAAGGATTCAGGAAATCTCTGGCCACCCGACGGATGTCGGCCGGTTGGACGGCCGCGATCCGAGCTCGGGTCTCCTCGGGCGGAACGACCCTTCCGAATCCCAGTACCTGTTCGCCGAGCCACATCATCATTTGCTCGGACCCTTCGAGTGATAGGTCTGCCTGACCCAGTGCGTAATCCCGCGCTCGCGACAGTTCCGCCCGTCCGGGAGCCCGATCCACAAGTCGCTGCACTTCTTTGAGAATGAGCTTCAGAGCCTTTTCCAATTGGGTGTCCTCTAAACCCGCTGAGATCACCAAATCACCGCAGTCGCTCCAGGAGGTTCCTGTGCTCTGGATGTTGTAGGCCAGGCCGTGCTCTTCGCGAATCGTCTGGAACAACCGCGAACTCATGTTCTCACCGAGCAGGACGTTGAGCAGTCGCAGCGCGAAGCGGCGCTCGTCCTGCCGGGAGGCGGTCCGAAATCCCAGGGCGATGTGGGTTTGCTCGGTTTTTTTGGAGTGCAGCAGCCAGCGGGGTTTTTCAGGGGTGGCCGGAGCGGGCTCCGCCGGAGGGTTGGTGCCCTGGCGGAATCGTCGGATCCATCGATTCACCTCGGTGAGCAGGTTTTCGTGGGTCAGGTTGCCGGCGGCAGCGATGACGATGGATCCGCTGATGTATCGACGCTCGAAGAACCCCAACAAGTTTTTCCGACGGAGTCCTCGAACCGAGCTCGCCGAACCGATCACCGGGCGTCCCAGTGGGTGCTCGGCAAACTGGACTTGATTGAGGAGGTCATGCACCAGTTCGGCCGGTTGGTCGCGGTACATGGCTTGTTCTTCCAGGATCACATCCCGTTCCTTGGAAATCTCCGTCGGGGCAAACTTAGATTCGAGAAACATGTCGCAGAGCACGTCGAGCAGCTCGGGCAACCGGGATGCCACCGCTCGGCTATAGAAGCAGGTGTGTTCCTCATCGGTGAAGGCGTTGAGATAGCCACCGATCCCCTCGACATCTTGCGAAATCCGCGCGGCCGACCGTCGTTGCGTTCCCTTGAAGAGCATGTGCTCGATGAAATGGGCGGCCCCATTTTCGCGGGCCGTCTCGTGTCGCCCGCCGGTGTTGACCCAAATGCCCACCGACACGCTGGCCAGGTGCGGCATGGTGGCTGTCACTACGCGCAGACCGCCGGGGAGTTCTGAGAGTCCATACATCAGTTGGCAGGAAGTTGAGTCGATAGGGCGGCGACCGCAACCGGGAAGAGCCTGTCCGCGTGTGCCGACTCTTCGGCTGTGGAGTTTTGGGAGCGACGCCCCTCCGTCGGATTCAAGGAGGCAGGATTCAAGGAGCCAGATGGAGCCAGGCAATGCCCCACTGGATCCACAGCGGAATGGTGATGAGACTCAGGATGGTAGTGCCCGCCACGATGCGAACGGCGGTGGCTGGATCCCCCCCATAGAGTCGAGAAAGAACAATTGGAAAGATCCCGGCGGGCATGGCCGCCTGGACGAGGATGACTCGTTTGATTTCCACCGAGCAGGGCAGAATGCGTGCGATTCCCAGCATCAGTGCGGGGATAATTCCCAGACGAAAAATTGCAGACCAGAGGAGGGTGCCCGTGGCCCGCGCGGGATGCAGTTGGCGGACTTGGTCGGCCATCATCGCCCCGGTCAGCAGAATGCCCAACGGAAAGGCACAGGCTCCCAGCATGGAGGCCGTGATGCTCAGAGGTCGGGGCACCCAGTGTGCCCCATCGCAGGAGTTAAGGAGCAGGGAGAGGACGATGGCTAGGAGGGGGGCGTTGATGAGCTTGCGCCATTCACCGGGTCCGGTGGCATGACCTAGAGTGATCAACCCCAAGGTCCACATGGCGATATCTACGCCTAGATTGTGGACGAAAAGAACACCCGGAGTATCCGGATGGTTTGCAAACAGCATGAGGACCAAGGGGAAGGGCACATACGCGAAATTTTGAAGTCCGGCGACTAGGGCGAAGGTTCGTTGCTCAGGATCGGTCTTGAGCCCCACCCGTCGGCGGAAGAGCCAGCAGGTACCGATTCCCAAGACGATGCCCCCGAAGCCTATTAGTGGGGGGATGAA
>Ga0209598_10001114_pt1 | contig 21958 bp, 17 predicted proteins | sample M_140807_EF_Meta_FD_187317 | JGI IMG/M metagenome (GOLD analysis project Ga0209598, IMG submission 187317) | Freshwater microbial communities from Lake Montjoie, Canada to study carbon cycling - M_140807_EF_MetaG (SPAdes) (version 2) | ecosystem: Environmental > Aquatic > Freshwater > Lake...
CTAAAAATGAGAGGCACAATGGCGCTGCGCCTCGCTAGTGTTAAGATTGCTACAAATCCCAAAACTCCTTTACACAAACTCAATTTGTAGTTTTATTTACACCAGAGTAATGATCGCGATTATCTCCACAGCTGCCGCCAAGTTTATGGATAGGCTTGGCAAATATGCGGTGCGAGCGGCTTTCGACAGGGCCACCGAAATCACGGGGCAACGCACAAAGAATTCCTCAGCAGAGCCATACCGAAGCGCGTTCAAGGACTGCCCGTGCGACGGCTCTGATCTACAAAGTGAGGCTCAACGCTCCGCTAAGCGTTAGCTCCCCGCATCTCACCGCGGTGTTGTTAGTTGCTTCAGCGGAAATACTAAAACGGGCTACCTGCGCTCCGGTTCGCATGCGCCGATCCGCTCACTACGTTTGGAACACTCGGGTTAGACAGTTGCTTTCAAACAATTCTCTAACAGAATAAAGCCCCACCCGATTCTCCCTAAGTCATGAAATCCCCCCTCCCTAGCTTGATCCTTGCGCTGCTTTGCCTCGCCACACTCCCCAGCCACGCGCAGACAACCGACAAAATCCGTCCAAATTTCGTCTACATACTTGCCGACGACCTCGGCTACGGCGACGTGCGCTGCCTCAATCCCAATGGCAAAATCCCGACTCCCCACATGGACCGGCTCGCCGCAGGGGGAATGCGTTTTACAGACGCCCATTCCAGCAGCGCCGTTTGCACGCCCACTCGGTACGGATTACTCACTGGGCGCTATAACTGGCGCTCACGACTCAAAAGCGGCGTTCAAGGGGGACTGAGTCCCGATCTAATTGAACCGGGCCGCCCTACCGTCGCCTCCTTCCTCAAAGGTCAGGGCTACCACACCACGTGTATCGGTAAATGGCATCTTGGATTTGACTGGCAACGCCAACCCGGAACACCTCCGTTTAACGATCAAATTCAAAAGACCGAAGAGGGTTGGCGCGCAGACTTTACCAAGCCCTTCGCCGGCGGACCGCTGGCTGTGGGGTTTGACGCTTACTTCGGCATCGCCGCTTCGCTAGACATGGTGCCCTACACTTTCCTCGAAAACGATCACGTCACGCAGGTTCCCACTCTCGAAAAGTCCTTCCCCATGATGGTGGGTCGTGAAAAGAAAGGCGGCAATACTCGGCTAGGTCCGGCCGCTGCCGACTTCGAAGCGGAAAACGTCCTTCCAGAGCTGACCAAGCGCGCTGTCGGCTACATCAAATCCCGCGCGCAGGACGCCAAAAATGGAAAACCCTTTTTCCTCTACATGCCGCTGAATTCGCCGCACACGCCCATAGTCCCCTCCGCAGAATGGCGCGGCAAAAGTGGCATAAACCCGTACGCCGATTTCGTGATGCAGACCGACGCCACCCTCGGCGCCATCCTCGACGCCTTGCAGGAAGCCGGCCTCAACGACAACACCGTCGTGGTGATGACGAGCGACAACGGTTGCTCGCCCCAAGCGGACTTCGCCGAACTCGCGGCGCACGGACACAACCCGAACTTCACCTTTCGCGGTGCCAAGGCGGACATTTTCGATGGCGGGCATCATATCCCCTTCCTCGTCCGCTGGCCGAGCCATATTCCTGCTGGCAGCGCCTATCACGAAATGGTTTGCCAAAATGACTGGTTTGCCACCGTGGCGGCTATCCTAGAGCAGCCACTGCCCAAACACGCCGCAGAGGACAGCATCAGCCTCCTGCCCGCCCTCACCGCACAAACCGTCGCCCCCCTTCGCAAGACGCTAGTGCACCATTCCGCAAACGGCACATTTGCCATCAGGCAAGGACTTTGGAAATTGATCTTGGCACCGGATTCCGGCGGCTGGAGCGAGCCCAAACCAAACACCGCCGCCGCAAAAGCGCTCGCCCCCGTCCAACTCTACCACATGCGCGACGACGGCTCTGAACTGCGCAACCAACAGGCCGAACACCCCGAAATCGTCACGCGAATGACCAAGGAACTGCTCCAGGAAATCGCGAATGGTAGCACCCGAAGCGCAGAAGGCCTTTGAGCAAATTCAACGGGCGTCCCCCAAGAACGTCTTTACAAGGCCTAAACGTGGATCAATCCCTCGCAGCTTAAAGATTCACCGTCATCTCTTTTATCTGTTTAGTTGCAATGCCCAACGGACGATCCAGCGGGATCCCAACACAGGCAAGCAGCGTGGTGAGCAGGTCGCCTTGATTACCTTTGATACCAGTCAAAAAACGTCCACTCCGAATAGATCCACCTCCCCTGCCCGCTATAATAAAAGGCAGGTTCTCCCGTGAGTGCTTGTTTCCGTCCTCGAGGCCGGAGCCCCACATCATGATGCAGTTGTCGAGAAGGGTACCGTCGCCTTCCCTCAGACTGTGCATCTTCTTCACCATGTAAGCGAATTGGGCGATGTTGAAGGCGGTAATGGCGGCGACTTTATCACGCTTATCAGCTTGGTTGTTGTGATGAGTCTGAGAGTGATGCTCGTCCTTGAACCCCAGTTCTGGATAGGAAACGCCGTTGGGTGTGGAACCAATGTAGGTACTGACTCGCGTCGTGTCGGTTTGGAAAGCCAGCACATTGAGATCACACATGACCTGCATGTATTCACTACGTTTGTCACCCACAGGAATCTTAATCTCAATGGGCGGCGAATCTGATGCGTTACGCTTGCTGGCGCTCACTCCGGCCTTCTCCAAAGCCGCCTCTTTCTGCCGATACTCCATAGCCGCAATGCGACGTTCCACAGAACGCACGCTGTCCAAATATTCGTCGAGTTTGTGTTGGTCGTCCTGAGGCAACCTGCGACGAAGTTCCTTTGCCCCGCCAAGCACCAAATCCAGCATTTGCCGGTCTAACGGATCCACCTGAGCTGGACGCCCAGATTCGTCGCCCTTTCCAAAGAGTCGATTCAACACATTGCGTGGATTTGTCTCCGCAGGAACTGCCTGCGTGGCAGAACGAAAGCTGCAGTGCGAATAATACCCTTCATTCAACCCCTCCTGATTCTCCTTGTGCGTCTGCGGCATCGTTGCCAACTCCAAGGAAGGCAAAGAGGTAAGACCGCCCACAAAGTTTGCCGCGATCTGATCCGCGGAAATGGAAATGTGAATCTGCTTGCGCCGATTCGGGTCCGGGAGCGCCGCTGTAAGCCAAGTGGACAACTCAAGCGCGTGCGGTGCGCCATTGAACGGAGCAATCGGAACGCCCGAAATTCCCGTCATCATTAGGCACTCTTGCAACACCGGCCTCAGCGCTTCCAAAGCCGGTGGCGGAGAAGACAAAAAGCTGTCCTCTGTTGCTGGCCAAAATTGATCCATAATGACCCCGTGCGGCATATACATGAAACCAAGACGAACCGGCGGTTTCACTGCCTTCATCTTCCCTGAATCCGCCCAACCCATGGTCTCCAAAAGAGGAAGGGCGAGCGAGGCCCCGATGCCCTTGAGACAGGCGCGACGACTGAGTCGAAAGTTATTTACCATTGGACGCGGTGGTGACGGGTTCCCTGATACGCTGATTCATGAAAGGATAACTGCCGACGACCTCAGAGATTAGCGTCTGAATGCGGTAGTCTTCTTTGGCGAGATTTTCCATGAGATGATCCACCACAATTTCATCATAACCTTCGAGTTGCCTGCACAAAGCATAGGCTAACAGCTTCTCCGTCAGGTTTCGTGCAAGCTCCGCCTTTCGCGCGGAGATAATTGCCTTTAGCTCACGCGGAGAGGAAAAACGCTTCCCGCCCGGAAGCTCACCGGCTGCATCGATGACTCCGCCCGAATCATCCCGCTCACGCCAGCGCCCAATCGCATCAAAGTTTTCCAAACCAAACCCTATAGGGTCGAGAATCTTGTGACAATTGGCGCAGGCCGCGTTTGTGCGATGCAATTCCGTACGCTGCCGCAAAGTCAAATCTGCGACCGTCTTTTTGTCCTGTTTTTCCAAAGCAGGAACATTCGGCGGCGCGGGCGGGACGTGTTCTCCCAATACCTGCTCGAGTACCCACACACCGCGTTTCACGGCACTCGTCCGGTTGGGAAATGAGGTCACTGCCAGAACTCCCGGCATGCCCAAAATTCCCCCGCGATTCGCATCCGTGAGCTTCACTCTGCGCATTTCGGGCCCAGTGACGGCATTCTCCAAACCATAAAGCGGGGCGAGGGTCCCATTCAGGAAGGTGTAATCGCTGTCCACAAAACTGACGACGCTCCGGTTTTCGCGCACGATGCTTTCAAAAAACAGCCGCGCCTCGTTGTACATTGCCGCGCGCATCTCGCCGCTCATGACGGGGAACTTGGCGGTGTCGAAGGTTTTGGTCTCCAGAGTATCGAGTCCAAGCCACTGCGCGCCAAAACCATCGAACAACGCTCGAGAACGCTGATCTTCCAGCAAACGCCTGACTTGCGCCCCGAGAGTCGCCGGTTCGTGGAGTTTCCCCTGCTCTGCCAGAGCCGCCAACTCGGCATCGGGCATCGTGGACCAAAGTAAGTACGACAAACGGCAAGCAAGCTGATAATCATCCAGCGGCACAATTTCGCTTCCAACCTCAACTTCCTTAGCAGGCGTAATAAAAAGGAACTGCGGAGAAATGAGCGCCGCCTTGAGCATCAAGCGAAGTGCCTCTGAATAACCAAGTTTACGCGCGCTCGCCAAATCGAACACGCTCAGCAGCACCTCCACCTCCGCGTCCGTGGGCGGACGTCGATAAGCGTCTCGGGCAAGCGAGACAGCGACCTTTCGCGCTGCTGTACGCGCATCCGTTCCCGGTGATGGCGGCTCTCCAAAAAGGCGCTTCTGGATGTCAGTGGGCGGCGCATCCTTAGGCGCCAGAATCTTATCTAACACCTCATTCGCAATCCCAAGATATTGCTCGGATTGAAGCGACGACAAAGTGTTCAGATAACCTTCCCCAAACACTTCATCTGGCAACCGATTCGCAATTGCCGGATCGACGCCGAAAAGATCATGCAGGGTGTTACCGTACTCCACCTTGGTCAGACGACGCATCACGAAGGGACCGGGATCTTTGGGGCTAAGGTACTTAATCTTACCTATCCAATTACCAAACTTTTCACGCTCTTCCTCTGTCGGTTGATTCTTCGCATCATCCGGTGGCATATCATGAGCCTTCACATTAAGGAGGCCCTGCTTCCAACGTTTGCTGGACATCATGTCTCCAGGCTTTTTAAGCGCGGCCAGATAATTGATTCCGCCCTTCCTTTTTTTCTCGCCGTGACACTCCGCGCAATAGGTTTTTACAAAAGGAGTCACTTCATCACGAAAAGACTTTACCGCATCTGCCTGAAGTGCAGCCAAATCTAAGCCTTCCGCTGAATCAGCCTTCAACGAAGTAGCCAGCAACACCAAACAGCCAAAAACGCTGAGAGCAACCATTACGCGGCTAAAAGTTCTTTGCTTCATCATGCGTGTTACTTACCGGCGCGGATTGACCTCTGATTATAATTTGTTCTGCCTGAAATCCTGAGAGGAGATCCCGCTCTAAAATCAAGATTTGAAGTGATACCAGTTCGTGTGCGAGGCATCGAGTCGTTTCGCACAGCCGCCCCCCGGACTGGATGGATTGTTTAAAAGTGCAACGACTTCGGGTTTGACTCGACAACCAAGAGCGGTCGTTGAGAATGGAATTGAATTGGCACTCGTAGCTCAACTGGATAGAGCGCTGCCCTCCGAAGGCAGAGGTTATGGGTTCGACCCCCGTCGAGTGCACCAATTTTAATACCCTGTAAACCAATGGTTTACAGAAGAAAACGAGGCCAGAAGCGAGAGCCCTATTACGCGGGGGGCTGCATTCCGCTTGGATTGGGGGCGGCCAGAGAAATTACTCCAATTGAGCTCCACTCGCAGCGCATTTCCCTGTATGCTTCATGTATGAGTGCTTTCAGTGCAGTTCTTGCTCCCAGTTCCGATGGAACCCTGCATGTGCCGATTCCAGAAAATTGGATTAAGCAGGGCGTAACAGCCGTTTTGATTAAGGCGGACATTGAACCGCTTGGGGACATAAACTTGAATCCTGAACAAAACAAAGCACTTAAAGGTTTCGGATGTCTTAGAGGCAAGATCTCATTGGCACCGGACTTCGACGAACCGATTGCGGGCTTCAAAAAATACTCGGCGTGAGGCTTCTTCTCGATACCCATGCTTTGCTGTGGTTTTGCGAGGGGCACGCATCTCTGATCGATGCGGCTAAAAATGCTATTCAAAATCAGGACAATGAACGGTTTGTCAGTTCGGCAACGGCTTGGGAGGTGGCGATCAAAATTAGCCTCGGCAAACTTCAGCTCGGCATAGACTTCGACGTTCTCTTCTCTGACGTGTTGTACGCTAACGGGTTCAGCTTGCTTCCTCTAAAATTAGACCACTATTCCCGGCTCATTTCTTTGCCTCAGCATCATGGAGACCCATTTGACCGCGCCCTAATTGTGCAGGCTCAAATAGAAGAACTTCAGATTGTGACATGTGATCCTCATTTTACGAAATACGAGGTGCCGGTTCTATGGTGACCACGCACTAACAACAAAAGCACCTAGCCCATGCGCAGGATCTTCGCCTCGGCGTCTACCGGCAGGACACCCCTGACGGCGGGTATCCCTCGGGAACTCGGCTTGAATGTTTTTGTTGGAAATGGTGGGTTTTGCCTTCGCAATGTGCCGCAGATGTTGCCTCCGGACCCGAGGGACACGCTTGTACTGTCATCGATTCCAAACCCGCCACTCTGGGGTCACTCCGTTCGGTCACGGAAACAGGGAACATTTTAGTTCGGAGAGACGTAAGAGAATGTGGCCTCCTCTTTATACCCTTGACGAATGTAAAAAAACATCGGGACGGTCAATTTCTCGTGGGGCTTTAATTTCCAGATCGATTTTCCGTTTTTATCAACCAGTACATTTGCAACATCACTTGAACTACTCGGCTTGCTACGGAAACTAATCTCCACTTTTAGATTTTCAGTACCCAGTCCAGATATCACTTTTCCTAAAAATTTCTCTTCCCCCATCTTCTCCTTCATGTCGTTACTGAGGTATTTTGTGATGCTCCCCGATACTTTTTCACCGTTAATTGTCAGGGAGATCCAATGCAGCGCATCCTCGGGGTTAACGTACTCGTATACCGAAATATCTTTTTCGGCTTTTGCAAAAGGAGCAAGAATTCCAAGTAAGACGACGATCAGGAAGGATTTAAGATTCATTTTTAGAATAAGTTGATATTCGGTCGCAATAAATGCACTTGGACCGGAACGGAAATATTCGGGTTCTGCAAGAAAAATTGATGTAAATCCCCTGTCTCGCGATGAGGGGCCAAATTGCCAATGATGGCCAATTGGCAATGCAAACGTCTCAATGCCAATTATCTAAAACTTTCGTTTTTGCGCTAGATTCCGAAAGTCCACCATTACCGGCATGTCGGTCGGCGTTCACAGGGGAAAACTATGGTAATTGACCAGCATAGGCAGCACTGGTACGACCTCTTACCACCCCTTTTCGGTATCGCCTTTCTTCCCCATGAAACTCATCCGCCACGGTGCCCCAGACCACGAAACCCCCGGCCTTTTACTCAATGATGGACGGCGCATTGATGCCTCAGGCTTCGGCTCGGATTACGACGAAGCGTTTTTCGGCGGCGATGGTTTGGAGCGGTTGGCGCAATGGGCGAAGACAAACGCGGCTTCAGCACCCGTGGTTGCTCCAAGCGTCCGCCTCGGGCCGTGCATCGCGCGTCCAAGCAAGATCGTATGCGTGGGGTTGAACTACTCGGACCATGCAAAGGAGTCCGGGATGCCGATCCCAAAAGAGCCGATCCTGTTTTTCAAAAGCACCTCGTCCATCGTAGGACCGAATGATGATGTCGTGATCCCGCGCGGCTCGCAGAAGACGGATTGGGAGGTCGAGCTGGCCATCATCATTGGTCGGCGCGCGAGTTACGTGAGCGAGGCGGACGCGCTGAAGCACGTGGCCGGGTATGCGTTGCATAACGATTACAGCGAGCGTGAGTGGCAACTCGAGCGCGGCGGCCAGTGGGTGAAGGGAAAAAGTTGCGACACCTTCGCGCCGCTCGGGCCCTTCCTTGCCACGCACGATGAGATTGCTGACCCGCAGGCGCTAAAGCTTTGGCTCAGCGTCAATGGTGTGATGCGACAGAACAGCAGCACTGCGCAGATGATCTTCGGCGTGCCGCAGTTGGTCAGCTACATCAGCCAGTTTATGACGCTGCTGCCCGGCGATGTCATCAGCACGGGCACGCCGCCCGGGGTCGGGCTCGGGCTGAAACCGGAGCCAGTCTTCCTCAAGCCCGGTGATGTCGTGGAACTGGGCATCGAAGGCTTGGGAACGCAGCGCCAGACAGCGCTAGCCTTCGCTTAAAACTCCCAGGTTCCCTCAACTCCCCCCATGAACATGAATCTCCGCCTTCGTCCCTGTTTCGTCGCGGCACTGCTTGGCCTCATGACGCTACTGCACTCGGTTTCTGCCGCTGAGCCGATCGATCCGAATCGTTTTGAAAAAGAAATCCTCGTGCCTGCTTCGCACGATGCTTTGCAGATGGAGGTGCTTCCGAGTGGAGATATTGTCTTCATCGAGTTCTGGGGCACGGTGAAACGTTGGGACGCAAAGTCGGGCGCGGTGAGCACGCTCGGTCAGGTGCCAGCGTATGCGAAGGGCGAGGTCGGCCTGCTCGGAATGGCGGTGGCGCGGGATTTTGAGCAGAGCGGCCATTTGTATGTGCTCTTTTGTCCTTCTGCCAAACAGGGCACGATGCGCGTGAGTCGCTTTACAGTAAAGGACACCACGATGCCGGCCGAGTCCGAATTGGAAGTGCTCTCGTGGCCTTACGACACCGAGCACGTTTTTCATATGGGCGGCGGGCTGTGGCTCGATGCGAAGGGCGATCTTTACATCGGTACGGGTGACAATTGTCACCATGATCCGGGTCTGCCGCAAGATACCCGGCCGGACCGTAAAAACTGGGACGCTTTCCGATCCGCAGCAAACTCACGCGATCTGCGCGGCAAGGTCCTGCGCATTCATCCGAAATCGGAAGGCGGCTACTCGATCCCCGACGGCAATCTCTTTCCCGACGGCAAGGACGGCAGGCCGGAGGTCTTCGCGATGGGTGTGCGCAATCCCTTTCGCCTAACGGTGGACGACAAGACTGGCACCCTCTACTTTGGCGATGTTGGTCCGAACGTGTCGCCGACGCTGGGGGTGACTCCCTACGGGTATGAGGAAATAAACGCCACGCAGACGGCAGGCAATTTCGGCTGGCCGATGTTTGTCGGTCCGAACGAAGCACTACCGCTTTATGATTTTGCCGCAAACAAGGAGGGCAAACGTTACGACCCGCAGTCGCCGGAGAATCTGTCGCCGCGCAACACCGGCATTCAAAAACTGCCGCCCGCCAAGCCCGCGCTTGTCTGGTATTCGAGCCTGCCTTCGAAGGACTTCCCCACGGTCGGAAGCGGCGGGCGCACGATCATGGCCGGACCGGTGTATCATTTCGACGCAACGAATCCTTCACCCATCAAGCTTCCCGAAGCGCTCGATGGACGCCTCTTTATTTACGAGTGGATGCGCAACTGGATTCAGACAGTGAAGCTAGGCACCCTTGGCCCAGAGATCGAGCCCTTCGTGCCGTCTTGGAATCTGCGCCGCCCCATCGACATGAAGATCGGATCCGATGGTGCGCTTTACATGATCGAGTATGGCGACCAGTGGTGGGAGAACAACGACAGCCGCATCGTGCGCGTCGTGTATCGTCGGGGCAATCGCGCACCCGTGGCGAGGCTCGTTGCGAGTGAAACGGCGGGCAAACAACCGCTGGTGCTCCCCTTTGATGCCAGCACGTCTACCGATGCCGATGGCGATTCGCTGAAGTTCGTCTGGAGCGTCGCGGGGAAGAAACAGACCGGCGACGGCGCGAAGTTCGCACACACCTTCGAGCAGCCCGGCAGTTATGAAGTCAGCGTGACCGCAATCGATCCAAGCGGCGAGAAGAGTACCGCGAAGGAGATCATTAACGTTGGTAATGGCCGTCCCATGGTGCGTTTCGAGTCGCCAGCGCACGGTTCGTTCTTCGATTGGGAGTCTGCGATCCCTTACAAAGTCTCCGTCACCGAAACAGACGGCGACTCCGTCCAAACCAATCTCACCACCGTGCAGGGCGAGTTCCGTGGTCGCCGCTTCGCCACCGATGGCGACAAGGATGTGATCGATCCCGGACTCGCGATGATGCGTGCCAGCACGTGTTTCGCCTGCCACATGGCAGACACGCCATCGGCCGGTCCGCCTTACAAAACCGTCGCTTTGAAATACAAGGACGACGCTGCCGCTGCCGAACGGCTCGCGCAAAAAGTCCTCAGCGGCGGCGGCGGAGTGTGGGGGCAGCTTTCCATGCCGCCGCATCCACAGCACAACATCGAGCAGCTCCGCGGCATGGTCGCCTGGGTGCTTTCGCTCAAAGATGATCCGTCCAGTCCGCCGCAATCAGGAGCCAGCGGCACTTTCACGGCACCGAAGAGGCCGGACGCAGGCACACGCGTGGACGAGGGCGTACTCATCCTCTCCGCAGCCTATACCGATGACGGCAAGGGCGGAATCACGCCTCGACTGCGTGGTGAAGGCACGGTGGTGCTGCATTCCCGCCGCAAAAAAGCCGCGCTCTACGACGAGAACCACGGCATGGCCTACGTCGAACACGCCTACGGGGAGAAATCCATCCTAGGCCACTTCAAAGACGGCACCCACATCCTCTGGCGCGACCTGAACCTCAACAGCATCTCGCACATTACCGTCCGCGCCGGGTGCTTCGACACCAAGGGAGGCACTCTCGAACTCCGCAGCGGCTCACCCACCGGCCCACTACTAGCCAGTGTGGAAGTGAAGCCTTCCGGACAAGCTGACACAGGCGAGTTTCTCTCCATCCCCGCGACGCTCAAAAACGCCAACGGCCTCACCGACGTCTGTGTCGTAGCTCGCTGTGCGGACAAAGGCACCGAACTCGGCCTGAACTGGATCGAGTTCCAACCCTGATGCGATCTGTCATGAAATCCCTCCTCATACTTCTCACCGCCTTGCTGCTCGCGCCGCTGGCCACACTGCACGCCGCCGATGATCTTCCTGAGCCGCCCGTGAGTTGGAAATACCCGCCGGAAATGCCGGGGGCGAGCGTGGAGGTCTATCGGGAGGTGAACGGTGTGAAGCTCAGTGCCTACATCTTCACGCCGCCGAATCATCGAGCCTCGGATCATCGTCCCGCAGTGTTGTTTTTCTTTGGTGGCGGATGGAAAGGCGGATCGCCGGGGCAGTTCCTGCCGCAGTCGCTTTACCTCGCGCAGCGCGGCATGGTCGCTATCCCGTGCGACTACAGAGTGTTGAGCCGCCATGGGGTCATCCCGCAGGATTGCCTGCGCGATGCGAAGGCGGCGATTCGTTGGGCTCGTGCCAATGCCGCCCGCCTCGGCATCGATCCCGACCGCATCGTGGCCGGAGGTGAATCCGCTGGTGGTCATCTCGCCGCTGCGGTCGCGCTGGTGCTGGGTTTCGAGGACGGAGATCACACCGAAGTCAGCTCCATGCCGAATGCCATCGCGTTGTTCAATCCTGCTGTGGTGCTCTCACCGGTGGAAGGTCATCCAGGGCTGCTTTCAGACGAAAAGATCGCCGATATCCGCGCCCGCACCGATGGCCGTCCACAGGAGATTTCGCCTTATCAATTTGTCCGCGCGGGCCTGCCTCCGAGCATTCTCTTCCATGGCACGAGGGATGAGGCGGTGCCATTCCCCACGGTGGAACTTTTTGCCAAAGCCATGACCGCCGCAGGCAATCGCTGCGAACTCAAAGCCTATGAAGGCCAACCGCACGGCTTCTTCAATCCTGGACGCGGCAAAGGCGAGCCGCGCGAGGAGGCCAGCCGCTGCTTCCACCGCACCATCCGCGAGCTGGACGCCTTCTTCGTATCGCTTGGCTATCTCAAGCCGTCGGACAAGCTACCAATACCGGCCGCCAAGAAGCTGTCCGATTTCCAGCTACTCGTCCGCAGCGAAACCTGGACCGAGAAATGGCCGGATGCTTCCGGCAAACCCGAAACGCGTAACGTCACTGCCGAAGTGTGGACACAGGCCATGCAAGCGACGCTGGACGCACAAGGAGCGCTGCACATTCCCGCACGAGCTCAGCCCTATTACCTTGATGGCCCGCTCGTCTTGAAATCTGGTCAAAAACTCAGCGCCGATCCGACAGCTGAGATTCGCCTCAAGCCCGGGACGAACACCTGTATGGTGCGCAACGAACATGTCGTCACCTTGAACACGAAGCCCGTGCCAGCCGATTTGCCGCCCGATACGGACATCACCGTCGAAGGTGGCATATGGACCACGCTGGCGGTTTCCCGCGCCGAATCCAACGGCAACTTGCGCGGCCAGTCCGCTAAGGAGAACGCCGCCTTCGGCACCCATGGCGTCATCCTTTTTCAAAACGTCCGACGCGTCTCGGTGAAGAACGTCACCATTCGCCAGAGTCGGCCCTTCGGCGTGCATCTGGCGAATGCTCATAAGTTCACCGTCGAGAACATCACTCTTGAAGACCACCGCCGCGATGGAGTGCATGTGAATGGGCCCGCCAGTGATGGTCTGATCCGGGGCGTACAAGGCGAATCGCACGACGACAACGTCGCGCTCAATGCCTGGGAATGGAAAAACTACGCACCCAGCTACGGCCCTATCGAACGCATTCTCATCCAAGACGTGACCGGAGCACCCGAGGGTGTGTCCGCAGTCAGATCCATCCGCCTGCTGCCGGGCGTGAAGCGCTTCAGCGACGGCTCCACGCTCGATTGCCCCATCAGCGACGTCACGCTGCGCCGCATCACGGACATTCGCGAGTTCAAGCTCTACGACCAGCCCAATCTTGAACTCGGTCGCGACAACGACTTCAGCGCTGGCATCGGCTCGCTGAAGAACATCGTGTTTGAAAACCTCACCTTCAATCGCCCCGGCAGCATCCAGATCCACGCCAACACCGACGGCCTTACCGTCCGAGATGTGAAGCTGCTCTTCTCGGCTCCTGCCGACTATCACCTCATCGAACTCGGTCCGAAGTCGATGACCTACAAGAGCGGCGGCCCAACCGCACCGGAGAAATGGACCGAGGTCTTCTCCCCCGACCTCGACTGCACCGTGCGCAGTGTTAGTGTCGCTGGCGTTCGCACTCGTGACTCGGACACCGATTTGCGGATCGAAAAAGTCGTCCAAGTCATCGAGCAAAAACCAAACCCCGACTACCCGAAGACCACTCCCAAAGGTGGCACCGGAAAAGGGATTTGGATTCGATGATGAACGTCTTTCACCGCACGACCGCAGTCCATCTTCATGACTAATCTTCCTCCCTCCCGAGCGCGCCAGGTGGTGCTGTGGTTCGCCGTCTCACTTGCGGTCATCACCTACGTGGACCGCGTTTGCATATCGCAGGCGGCTCCTGCTATGCAGGCAGAGCTGGGGTTGACGAAAATCCAGATGGGTTATGCCTTCACCGCGTTTGGCTGGGCGTATGCGCTCTTTGAAATCCCGGGCGGCTGGCTCGGTGATCGCATCGGACCGCGCAAGGTGCTGATGCGGGTGGTGTCGATGTGGTCGGTCTTCACCGTGGCGACGGGTTGGGCGTGGAATCTTTTATCGCTCGTGATCTGCCGCATTTTTTTTGGTGCAGGTGAGGCGGGTTGCTTTCCGAATATCACGAAAGCCTTCACCCATTGGTTTCCAGTCACCGAGCGCATGAAGGCGCAAGGCGTGCTGTGGCTCAGCGCGCGTTGGGGCGGTGCATTCACGCCGCTGGTAGTGGGATGGATGCTGGCGACTGGCGGCGAAGGAAAGTTCGGACTCGGCCTGCATTACCGCTGGGTGTTTCTCCTGTTTGGAGTGCTCGGCATGGTGTGGGCGGTGTTGTTCTATCGCTGGTTCCGCGACCACCCGAAAGATCATCCCCGCGTGAATGCAGCGGAGTTGGCGCATATCGGCGAGACGGTGCATGCGGGTGATCACGCCATGCCTTGGCGCGAGCTCCTCGCTTCGCGAACGGTGTGGATGCTCTGGGGACAATACTTCTTCATGTCCTACGCGTGGTATTTCTACATCACGTGGTTCCCAACTTATTTGAAGGAGCACTTCACCGGTTTAGGGGATTTGCAACGGGCTCTGATGGCCTGCGTGCCGTTATTCTTCGGCGGACTTGGCTCGCTGGTGTGCGGGCTGTGCTCGGCTTCGCTGGATCGCCGACTCGGCAGTGTAGCGCTCACGCGTCGCGTCCTCGGAGTTGGAGGTATGGGACTCGCGGGAGTGATGCTGCTCGTCTCGATGAAACTCACGGCGCCGATTGCTTCCGTGCTGGCGATCGGTATGGCCGCATTCTTCAGCGATCTTTCCCTGCCCGGTGCCTGGGGCGCGTGCATGGACGTCGGTGGTCGCCACACCGGCGCGCTATCCGGTAGCATGAATATGCTCGGCCAAATCGGCGGCGCCATCGCCCCTATGGCCGTGCCCCTATTGCTAGCCGCCACCAATAACAATTGGACCGTTAACATGGCCCTTTTCGCCCTCAGCTACTTTCTCGGTGCCTTGTGTTGGGCGTTCGTCAACTCCGATGAACGCCTTCATGAATAATCTCTCACTCCCCCACTCCATGAAACACTCCCTAAGTCCTCGGCATCACGATGCGACCCTTTCAAGAAGTTGCCTCAAGCACTGAGCGCATCATAGCCTCCCATCACAGACTCCTCCAAAATAGCCGCATGAAACCCACCTTCACCGCCCTCGTCCTATTCGCTATCGGTCTCGTTTCGGCCCGTGCCGAGGTGACCCAAGCCCCCTTCGGCACCACTCGCGACGGCCAGTCCGTCGAGCGCTACACCTTAAAAAACAAGCATGGACTCGTGGCAAAAGTGATCACCTTGGGTGGCATCATCCAAGAACTGCACGTGCCTGACCGCGAGGGTAAGCTCGCCGACATTGCGCTCGGATTCGACACTATGGCGGAATACGAAGAGCACAACGGTGCCGTGTATTTCGGCTGCATCACTGGGCGCGTGGCCAATCGTATCGCGGGCGGCAAGTTCGAGCTCGACGGCAAGTCCTATACGCTGGACCTGCATCCGAAGACCAACTTCCACCTGCACGGTGGCTTGAAGGGTTTCAATAAGGTCATCTGGAAAGCGGCAGTCGTCACCGACCCACGCGGACCCGCTTTGCGCCTGACCTACCTCAGCAAAGATGGCGACCAAGGATTCCCCGGCAATCTCAATACCACCGTCACTTATGTGCTCACTGAGAACGACGCACTCGTCATCGAGTATGAGGCCAAGACTGACAAAGCCACTCCGATCAATCTCACTAATCACACTTACTTCAATCTCGCTGGAGCAGGCAGCGGCACCGTGCTCGACCATCGGCTCACTTTGCAGTCGCAGCGCTATCTTGAAGCTGATGCCGACTTGGTACCGACGGGAAAACTGCTGTCGGTCGCGGGCACCGCATTTGATTTCACCAAGGGCGAAGTCGTTGGCAGCCGCCTCGCTCAAATCTCCATCGGCGGCTACGACCACGCCTTCGTTCTCGCCGAGAAGCCGCAGGCAAAGCCCGTCCTCGCCGCAGAAGTGGTTGAGCCCAAGTCCGGGCGCGTGATGCAAGTCCTCACTGATCAGCCCGGCGTGCAACTCTACACCGCCACACATACCAACCCACTCAAGGGCAAAAGCGGCGCGGGCTATGATCGCTTCCACGGCCTCTGCTTGGAGACCCAGCACCATCCCGATTCCGTGCATCGCGGCGAGTTCCCAACCACCATCCTCCGTCCGGGAGAGACTTATCGGTCAACGACCATTCACCAGTTCACCACCCGCTGAGTGTGTCCGCTTGTTATGACTAAGTCCGCACTCTCCACCCAACTTAAACGTCTGCTCCCGCGCGGCAGAGTACTGGACTCACCGGCGCAGCTAGCCGGCTATGCCTCCGATGCGCTTGGCTACAAGAGCTACCAACCGGATGCGGTCGTCATTCCTGCAGATGCGGAGGAACTCGTGGGGTTCATGAAAGGCGCACGGCAGCTCGGCGTACCGGTGATTCTGCGGGGTGCGGGCACTTCTCTCTCCGGCGGACCGGTTGCGGCACAGGGCGGGGTGATCGTTCACACCTCGGGTTTGAAACGCATCCGCGAGATCAACGTGGACGGTTTTTGGTGCGAGGTGGAATGTGGCGTTGGGCTCAATGATCTTGATGCCGAACTGAAACCACACGGCGTGTTTTATCCGCCGGACCCGTCGAGCGGGCCGGTCTGCACACTGGGCGGCAATGTCGCCTCCAATGCGGGAGGCGCGCACTGTTTCCGGTACGGCGTGACCAGTAATTACGTGCTCGGCGTGGAGGCGATTCTGCTCGATGGGAGCGTTCATCGCTTCGGCGGCCCAGCCGGCGGGCGGGGTCCGTGGCGTGAGGATTGGAAGCGTTTCATGATCGGCTCCGAGGGGACGCTCGGGGCCTTCACTCGCTTTTGGCTGCGCCTGCTGCCACTGCCGGAAAAAGTGTGGACCTTTCGTGCGACGTATCCCGACCTGCGCTCGATCGAGGCGGCGATTCACGCGCTGGTGGCACATTCCTCGTATCCCGCGGCAATCGAACTGCTCGATCCGCGCGGTGTTGCTATGGTCGAGAGCAGCCAGATGGCGGTCGGTCTGCCAAAGGGTTCGTTTATGCTGCTGACGGAAATCGATGGGCCCGCGGCTCTCGTGAATGCAAGGGTCGAGCCAGTCGCTCAAGCCCTGCGCCAAGCGGGCTCCAGCGATGTGGTCTTCAGCGATGAAGACGCGATGCGACAAAAACTTTGGAAAGCGCGCAAGGCGGCCGGCGGTCTGCTCGGCCAGCTCAGTCCGGATTACGTTGTGCAGGATGCGGTGATCCCGAAGAGCGCGCTCGCCCAAGTCCTGCAACTGGTCTACGACGAAGCGGACGCAGCTGGTATCCGCGCGGTGAACATCTTCCACGCTGGCGACGGCAATCTGCATCCGAACTTCCTCTTCGACTCGCGCGTGCCCGGCGATCTGGAAAAAGTCGAACTCATCAGCGAACGGCTCATGCGGCGCGTCATCGAAGTCGGGGGCACGCTCAGCGGCGAGCACGGCATCGGCAACGACAAGTCCGCCTACATGCCCCTCGTCTTCGGGCCCGACTCGATGCGCCTGCAATGGGCGGTAGCTGCTGCTTTTAATCCCACGCATCAGCTCAATCCGCTGAAGGTCTTCGGTGACCGCCGCTTCGCCGTATGAAGACAATTGCTCCTATGCAGGCGGAGCGCCTGTTCACTCCTTTTTTGGATGCAGTGGATGGTACTCTGTGTCTACCGGCCAGTGCGACGTTCGCAGACATTCACGAGCAAGCTGCTGCGCATCGTCTGCGCTTCCCTCTCATCATCGATGCCGCCGCTACGCTGCGTGAACAAGTCGCCGCCGCCACACACGCACCTGCCTCTTCCCGCTTTGGGCCGTATTGCGACAACTTCCTCGGCATCAACTGGCGTTTGCCCAGCGGCCGCCTCGCGCGCATCGGCGAGCGAGTGGTAAAGACGACCACTGGCTACGACTGGCTCCGCTTTCTCCTCCACAGCGGCAGGCGTTTCGGCGAGCCCGTGGACTATGTGCTGCGCCTGCGTCCCGACTGCGGCTTCCATCTCGAGGCGCGCCTCGACGGCGATATCACGGCGCTCCGCAACTGTGTGAGGCGGCTCCTACACAGCGGATGGATGCACTGGTGGGATGCCGTCGACTTCCTCGCGGAAGGTGCTGCTTTTTCCGTGCGCGTCGCAATTCATTGCCCGCCCGACGAAGCGCCTATTTTTGCTGCTCAACTCAGCGGTATCGCTTCCGAGACTCACACCCGGCTCACACTGCGAGACAATCCGCCGCCTTCGTTTGATGGCCTGCCAGATGTAGTTGTGAAAACCACGCCCGACCGCGCCATCGGCCTTACCTGTGAACTCGCCCGCGACGCCGCACGCTGCGTAGCGCTGTGTTACAGCGGCGTTGTTCATGTCCACCTCAACGTCGGCGAAGACGTAGCCGAACGCGCCCACACCCTCATGCAGCCTCACCTCGGAGAGTTGCATGCGCTCGGCGGCGACTGGCATTCGCGCTGGCTGCCCGCAACCCCGCCGACTGTGACCGAGTCGCAGTGGATCGAAACACTGGAAAAAGCCATCCATGGATCCTAAACCCGTATTGCCCGATTATTTCTCGAACTGCACGCACTGTGGCTTCTGCCTCGCCGTGTGTCCGACTTACAAGCTCACAGGCGACGAAAACAACTCGCCGCGGGGACGCGTGCGCCTTTGGAGCGAGGAAGCCGCCGGTCGCCTCACACAGGATGAGTGGACAGACTTTTACACCGCTGAATGCGTTGGTTGCCTCGCGTGCGAGACGGCGTGTCCGGCGAATGTGCCCTATGGCGAGCTATTTGAGCACACGCGGCACGACCACGTCGCCGCAGGGCGTTTCAAACCAGCTCTCGCGCTGCGAGTCGCTGCGGCCGCGGTGGGTCGGCCCGCGTGGTTCAATCTCGCGCTGCTGCCCGCACGTCTGCTGCGGAGACTCGGTTTGCCGCTGCACCGCTTCCTTTTCAAAGGCAGGCCCGCCGTGCTGCAAAGCACCGCAGACTACACGCGCAAACTCATGCAGCGGCATCGGCCCACCGGGCCGCGCGTCGCGTTGCTCACCGGTTGCCTCATGGAAGCAGCGTTTCGCGAAATCAATTTCGCAACCGTCCGAGTACTCATAGAGAACAACGTGCAGGTCATCATCCCCGACGACCAGACGTGCTGCGGCGCCTTCCAGGAGCATACCGGCCTCGAAGGCGTCGATGCACTTCGCGCACAAAACCGTCGCGCATTTCTCCCGCTCGATGTTGACGCCGTTGTCAGCAACTCCTCCGGCTGCGGCTACGCGCTCGGCAAGTCTCTAGCTCCCGACAAGCCCGTGCGCGACGTGCTCGATTTCCTTGGCGAACTTGGCCCCTTGCGGCGCGAGCGGCACGGAAGCACAGCGCGCCTGTATGTTGATTTACCCTGCCATCTCGTGCACGGGCAAAAGCTCGCCGGCATTCCCTCCAAGGTCCTCGATGCGACCGGCTACCGCTGGGAATTCGCGCCGAACGCGAGGGACTGCTGCGGTTCGGGCGGCGTTTACAACATCCAAAAACCAGAGAACGCCCGCGCCATCCTCGCCGGTAAGTCCGCCTTTTTAAACGAAGCCGAAGGCGCCCCCGTCATCCTCGGTACATCAAATCACGTCTGTATGATGCAATGGCACTCGGCCGGCGCCAGCGGCCTCGTCGCGCGCCCGTACGAAGTGAAGCACATCATTCAACTCCTCGACCCGGGAGTGGACTTTGAGATTTGAGGAGAGGCTCTTGCCATTCCTGCAATCTAAGAAAATGTCGACATCAAGATTTGCTAGTATGAGGTATGACCTCTGACCATTCCAATGAACCGAATCGACCTACAGAATCGAACCGCAATTGTCACCGGAGGCGCCCGTGGTATTGGCCGCGCCATCGCAGAACGCCTGCTCGACTCTGGGGCTAAAGTCTCACTGTGGGATGTGGACCCTGCTGCGCTTGAGCAGGCCGCGAACGCTCTCGCGAATGCTGGAACGGTTCACACCGCGACGGTGAATCTCGCCGATTTCGCTTCGGTGCAATCTGCGGCGGAACAAACTGCCATTGCGTTTGGGAAACTCGACATCCTTGTGAACAATGCCGGCATCACCGGCGGCAATGCGAAAACGTGGGAGCTAAATCCCGACGACTGGAGGCGCGTGATGGAGGTGAATCTCAACGGACCCTTCTACTGCTGCCACGCCGTGGTGCCGCACCTGCTCAAGAACGGCTACGGACGCATCGTCAGCATTGCTTCCATCGCTGGCAAGGAAGGCAACCCGAACGCGGCGCACTACAGCGCTTCAAAGGCCGGCGTCATCGCGCTCACGAAGTCACTCGGCAAGGAACTCGCCACCGCGAACATCACCGTCAACGCGGTCACCCCTGCTGTGATTGCGACGGACATCCTCCAGCAGATGCCGCAGTCGCAGATCGACTATATGCTCGCGAAAATTCCGATGGGGCGCTTTGGCACAAAGGAGGAAGCTGCCGCGCTAGTCGCATGGCTTTGCTCCGAAGATTGCTCTTTCACCACCGCCGCCGTCTTTGACCTCTCCGGCGGACGCGCCACTTACTAGCACTACGATAATTTGATGAACATCACCGCACTCCAACGTCCCACTTCGCTCGTCGAAGGCGTCTGCCAGCAACTCGCCGAACTGATCCGTGACGGCAGCAGTAATAAGGAACGCTGGCTACCCGCCGAGCGTTCGCTAGCCGAGCAACTCGGCGTGAGCCGCACCGTCGTGCGCGAGGCCACCAAGCGCCTCGAACAGCAGGGCATGCTCGACATCCAGCACGGCACCGGAATCAAGGTCGTGGACAAACTCCACCGCCCGTTGAATGACTCACTCTCACTGCTCATCCCCGATGTCGCCGAGCGCCTGCGGCAACTCAACGAGACGCGACTTTCCATCGAACCCGACGCCGCCGCTTTCGCAGCACAGCGCGCCACGATGGAGCAAATCAACACCATGCGCAGGATCCAATCACAGTTGGAAATGGCCCCCGACAACGCGGCGGCAATCGAGGCCGACATCGCCTTTCATCACGCCATCGCTGATGCCAGCGGTAATCTGATCTACCGCCTGATTCTCGATTCGCTTGCCGAAATCGGTATCGCCAGTCGGCTGCGCACCATCGGGCGTATCGGCAAGAAAGCGGCCATCGAGCATCACGCGCAAATTCTCGGCGCCATCGAGCGACGCGACGCCGCCGCTGCACGCGAGGCGATGCGAACCCACATCCTCGCTGCGGGAGAGGACATGGACCTTCCCTCGCTGAAATCCCGCAATTCCAAGTAAGTCATGAAAGCACTGCCCAGTCTGTTCACGCTCATCGCCCTCTGCGTCTCGGCCACAGCCGAGGTCCACATGGAAACCGTTGCCGTGCCGATGCGCGATGGCATTAAGCTTGTCACGGACATTTACCGCGACGACGCGGTGAGCAAGGCACCGGTGGTGCTGATGCGTACCCCTTATGATCGCACGAAGGCAAAGGGTACGGCGGAGAGGTTTGTAAAGGCGGGCTATATCGCGGTGATGCAAGACTGCCGCGGCACGCGTGCGTCCGAAGGCGTGATGGCTCCCTACAACAATGAAGGACAGGATGGCTACGACACCATTGAGTGGATCACTCGGCAGCCGTGGAGCAGCGGGCGCGTGGGCATGATGGGTGGCTCGTATGTCGGTGCGGTGCAGTGGCAGGCGGCAGTAGAACAGCCACCGGGACTCGTGGCGATCGCGCCGCAGGCGACTTGGAGCAGTTTTTATCGCAACCTTTACCTCGGAGGCGCGGTGCGGCTTTCGCTCATCGCGGGTTGGATCGCGGGCAATACCGCAAAGCCTGCGGACGTAAAACCAGCCGACATGAACGTCGCGCTGATGCGCCTGCCGCTCAGCGATGTGGACGAAGCCATTGGTTGGCCGATGCCGTGGCTCGATGCCTTCCTCACGCATCCTGAACCGAATGGTTTTTGGACCCGGCTTAATCTGACTCCTCGCCTGCCAGACCTTACGCTGCCGGCATTGCATGTCGTCGGCTACTACGATTTCTTTTCGCGCGAATCGGTCGGCAATTTTATGATCATGCAGAGGCAGGCGCATGATGCGACAACGCGCCAACAGCAACGACTCGTCCTCGGCCCTTGGGATCACGGCAGCGTGGGGAAAACGAAAACCGGTGAGGTGGAGTTCGGCGCGGATGCCGCAGTTGATACCTTTGCGCAGCAGCTCGACTGGTTTGATCGTCATCT
>Ga0209598_10001116_pt1 | contig 21947 bp, 16 predicted proteins | sample M_140807_EF_Meta_FD_187317 | JGI IMG/M metagenome (GOLD analysis project Ga0209598, IMG submission 187317) | Freshwater microbial communities from Lake Montjoie, Canada to study carbon cycling - M_140807_EF_MetaG (SPAdes) (version 2) | ecosystem: Environmental > Aquatic > Freshwater > Lake...
CTGGTTGCCGGCCTCGGCTGGCTGCTCCTCAGCGGCGACAAGCCGGCAACGCCCACGCCGAGCAACGAGCCGGTCAAGCAGGTGATCACTGTTGGGGAGCCGGTGAGTTCGGCCACCCCGTCCGAGCCGCCGACCACCGCGGCCACGCTGCCGATGCAGCCCTGGGAGCGCGCGATCGAGTACGGCGGTCAGGGCCGCACAGAGGAAGCCGCCGCCCAGATTTTGTACCTGATGCGGGCATCCAAAGACCCGGCGAGCATCTATCAGCGCGCCCAGGGGGACGCGCGGCTCGCGAAGGCGATCGCCCACCCCATGGTCCAGAGCGCGCTGCCACCCGACGCGCCACGCTGAGGCGCCCCAGCCCCTCAGGGCCGCGGGAAACGCAGCGCCTGAATCGCGGGGATGGGTCCCAAGCAGGTGGTCTGATGACAGGCCACGCAGGTGTCGAGCACGCGGTCGTGCGCCGCACGCTGAGCCTCGGGCGGTGCTGTCTCGAGAGCCTGCACTGCGCCGACATACACCTGAGCGAGGGCGTCGAACGACGCGTTGCGGTCGCTGGGGTCCGTGGGCCACGCGCAGCGCATCTTCGCGTGCGCGGCGCTCATCGAGGGCACCGAGGCGCCAGAGAGGATCGCGTCCCGCGCCGTGGCCAGGTCGTGCTGCATGACCCGCATGAGCGCTGCGAGCTCGCTCGCGCCGTTCGGGTTGATGTCCGAGGCGATCAGGTGCCCTGGGCTACCCGGCACACCCGGGACGAGCGGTGTCTCGAGCGTGCAGGCCGACTGAGCAGGCGGCTCAGCGCTCGCCGGCGGGGTCGTCGGGGCGGCCGGCTGCGGGGCGACGGGCGCGGTGCCGCAGGACGTCAGCAGAAAAAGCATTGAGCATGCGCGGACGCTCACGGCCGCCCCTTGAGCAAGCTCGCGAACGGGTTGTGCTTGAAGCCGTCGTCCGCCTTTTTGGGCGGCGGCGCGGGGGGCCGGCCACCGCCGCCCCGCCGGTCACCGCGGTCGCCCCGGTCGCTCGACGACCGCGCGCCCGGGCCCGCCTCGGCGGCGGCGGACTTCGACGTCTCGCTCATCCGCGCGGTCAGCGAGATGCGCTTGCGCGGCAGGTCGACGCTGATCACGCGGACCTTGAGCTTGTCACCCGCGCGCACCACCTGCGCCGGATCGGACACAAACCGGTCCGAGAGCTGCGACACATGCACCAAACCGTCCTGATGCACGCCGATGTCCACGAAAGCCCCGAACGCCGTCACGTTTGTCACGACGCCCTCGAGCACCATATCGGGCTTCAAGTCCTCGAGCGTGTGCACGTCGTCGCGGAAGCGCGGCGGCTCAAAGGCGTCACGCGGGTCGCGGCCCGGCTTCTTGAGCTCAGCGAGAATATCGCGCAGCGTGGGCTCGCCGACGTCTGCTGAGACATAGCGCGCCAGCGGGATGCGCTCGACCTGCGCGGCGTTGCCCATGAGCTGCACCAGGCCGACGCCGAGGTCGACCGCCATGCGCTCGACCAGCGCGTAGCGCTCTGGGTGAACGGCTGAGCCATCGAGCGGCTGCGCGCTCTGACGAATTCTGAGAAAGCCCGCGCACTGCTCGAACGTCTTCGGCCCGAGGCCCGGCACCTGGAGCAGCGCCGATCGGCTCGCAAAGGGGCCATTCGCCTCGCGGTGCCGCACGATCTTCTTCGCGGTAGACGGCCCAATGCCGGCGACCTGCGCGAGCAGCGGCGCGCTCGCCGTATTCAAGTCGACGCCGACGTGGTTCACGCAGCTCTCGACGACCTCTTCGAGCTTCTTTTGCAGCAGCGGCTGGTGGACGTCGTGCTGGTACTGACCGACGCCGATGGCCTTGGGGTCGATCTTGACGAGCTCGGCGAGCGGGTCCTGCAGGCGACGCGCGATGGAGATCGCGCCGCGGATAGTCAGGTCGAGGTCAGGGAACTCCTCGCGGGCGACGTCCGACGCGCTGTAGACGCTGGCGCCCGCCTCGTTGACCATGACCACGACGACGTCGCTCAGACCCTTGTCCTTGAGCACGCCGCGCACGAACGCTTCGGTCTCTCGGCCCGCGGTGCCGTTGCCCACGGCCACGGCATACGGCCTGTGCTGGGCGACAAACGCGCCGAAGTCTGCCGCCGCGCGCGCCGCTTGGCTCGTGGGGTAAACGGTCACCGTCTCAAGGAAGCGGCCGGTCAGATCGACGGCGGCACACTTGCAGCCCGTTCGGATGCCGGGGTCGACGCCGATGACGGCCCGACCACCAACCGGCGCGGCGAGCAGGAGCGCGCGCAAGTTGGTCGCGAAGACCTGGACCGCCTCGAGGTCCGCCCGCTGCTTGAGCTCCACCCGCACGTCTGTCTCGACGGTCGGGGCGAGCAGGCGCTTGAAGGCGTCTGCGACCGCGCGGCTGAGCTCGGGGGCGAACGGGCTGGCGGCATCGACGCGCACCTTCGCCTCGAGCACGGGGAGCACGCGCTCCGGCTCGACCTGAAGCTCGACCTTGAGAATGCCCTCGCGCTCGCCGCGTCGAATCGCCAAGAAACGATGTGAGGGCATCTGCGCGACGGGCTCGGCGTGCGCATAGTAGGCCTCGAACTTCGTGGGCTCGGTGGTCTTCTCGGGCACGCCCTCGGCTGCGAGCACGCCGTGCTTCGCAAACGTCTCGCGCACGAACGCGCGCACCTCCGCGTCCTCACTGACCACCTCGGCGACGATATCGCGCGCGCCGGAGAGCGCGGCGTCTGCGTCGAGCACCCCCGCCTCGAGGTTGACATAGGCTGCGGCCTCGGCGCGCGGATCGCCGACACGGGGCTGCTCAAGGATGCGCTGCGAAAGCGGCTCGAGGCCGCGCTCACGGGCGATGGTCGCCTTTGTGCGGCGCTTCGGCTTGAACGGCAGGTACAGGTCCTCGAGCGCGGCCTTGGTCGTGCACGCGAGCACGCGCGCCCGCAGCTCAGGCGTGAGCTTGCCCTGCTCGTCGATGCTCGCGAGTACAGCGCCTCGGCGCTCCTCGAGCTCGCGCAGGTAGAGGCCGCGCTCCTCGATGGCGCGGATTTGCACCTCGTCAAGGTCGCCCGTGGCCTCTTTGCGGTATCGGGCGATGAAGGGCACGGTGCTGCCCTCGGCGAGTAAGCGCGTGACCGCCGCGACACCCGCAGCGGGCAAGCCGAGCTCGGCGGCGAGGACAGGGACGAGGTCAATGGACGGCGTGGTCATTTCTTCTCGTTGGACTGGGCGATCAGCGCGAGCCGCACGAGCTCGGCGAAGGAGGTCGCATCCGTCTTGAACATGATGCGGGCGCGGTGGGTCTCGACGGTCTTGAGCGAGAGCTCCAGCCGCTCGCCGACCTCTTTGTTGGAAAAGCCTTCGACGAGCAGTGCGAGGACCTCGCGCTCTCGGGCCGTCAGCACACCCAGCCGAGCTTCGGCCTCGAAGACGCGGTCGAGCACCGCCTGCCGCTGCTCGTCGTACTTGAGGGCGGCTTGCACGCGGTCGAGCATGGCCTGCTGCGCAAAGGGCTTCTCAATAAAGTCGAACGCGCCGCCCTTGAAGGCCTCGACCGCGGCCTGCGTCTCGCCGTGGCCGGTGATGAAGATCGTCGGCATGTCCACGCCTGCGTCGCGGAGGGTGCGGTGGAGTTGCAGGCCGCTCTGGCCCGGCATGCGAATGTCCAAGAGCATGCACCCCCGTGGCTCGGCCGGGCGGTGCTCAAGGAACTCAGCGGCCGAGGCGAAGTGAACGGAGCGGATGCCCACGCTCTGAAAAAGCCAGGCAAGGGATTCCCTGACGCCCGTGTCGTCATCCACGATATACACGCAGGGTGGCTCGAGTTTTCTTTTGACGATGGGCTTCGCCAAGGGAGGCCTCCTGATGAAGATGGGCGAACCTATGAACGATGAGTCTGATGACGGCGCGATATTCGGTTATTTGCGTGCGGGAATCCACCTCAGGTCGTCAATCCATGACCTGAGGCAACCCCTCGCGGCGGCGCTCAACTGGTTAGGGGGAGTGGATGCGCGCTTGGCGCGGGCGAGCGCCACGGCGGACATCGATATCGCAGCCCTGCGGGGCGCCCTTTCGCGCGCAGCGGACGAGGTCAAGCGTGCGAACGGGATGCTCGATGGGCTGCGGGCGCTCGTCGCGGGGGACGAGGCGCGCTCGGCCCATTCGGTGGAGAGCCTGTCGGACCTCATCTCGCGGGCGACGCGCGGCACCGAAGTGTCCTCGAGCCGCGTCGACGTCGAGTGCCCGGAGGGTCTGGTCGTCGGCAGCACGACGGTCGTGTTGCTGCGGCAGATGGTCATTGAGGCGAGCCCTCGGTTCGAGGGTGACGTCGTCACGCTGCGTGTGTCCCCGGTGGACGGGGGAATCGACGCTTGGCTCGGGGCCTTGAGCCAGCCGCCCCCAGACGGCCTCGTCCGCTTGGCGGGACTCTTGGGCCACCAGCTCGCGGGTCCGGATGACGGCGCGTGGCGCTTGGCGGCCCGAACGGGCGGGCGGCCGAGCCTCTAGAGCGCGTCAGGGCGCCTTGGTCGGTGCCGCGAGGGCGCGCTCGATGGCGGCCACGAGCTCCGGCGAGTCGGGGCGGGTGCTCGAAGGGAACCGACCGACCACCTGCCCTTGCCGATCGACCACGAACTTCTCGAAGTTCCAGCCGATGTCTTGGCCGCCGCCCGCGCTGCTGCCGACGAGCCAAGCGTAGAGCGGGCTGCGCTTCGCCCCGTTCACGTCCTGCTTCGCGAGCAGGGGGAACTCGACATTGTAGCGGGTCGAGCAGAAGGTCTTGATCTCCTCGGCCGTGCCGGGCTCCTGCCCACCGAACTGGTTGCAGGGCACACCGACGACGACGAGGCCCTTGTCCTTGTGCTGCGCGTAGAGCTGCTGCAGCCCCGCGTACTGCGAGGTGTAGCCGCACCGGCTGGCGACGTTGACGAAGAGCACGGCCTTGCCGGCGAGCGACGGGGTCGCGAACGGTTGGCCGTCGAGGGCTTTCAGGTCGAGCTGGGCCAGGCCGCTGACGGCTTGGGTGGCGGCGAGCAGAGCGGCGAGAAAAAAGCTCATAGGGACCTCCGAGGTGGGCGGAACATGGGAGAGATGCGCGCGGGGCGTCTCGGGTTCGTGCAAAGTGAGCAGCATGTGCACGATCGCTCTCCTGCTCAACGCGCACCCCGCCTGGCCGCTCATCGTCGCCGCGAACCGAGATGAGCTCTACGCGCGGCCGGCGACCGGCCTCGAGGTGGTGGCGGAGGCCCCGCGCGCGCTGGCTGGCCGCGACTTGGAGCGCGGCGGCACGTGGCTCGGCGTCGACGCGCTGGGCTTCGTCGCGGGCCTCACCAATTTGAGACCGACGCGTCCCACCCTGCCTGCGCCGCGCTCTCGGGGCGAGGTTGTGCTCGAAGTCCTTCGCCTGGGCGACCCGCAGGCGGCGTGTGACCTGCTCGCCTCACTCGACCCCGCGGACTTTAACGGGGGGCAGCTCGTGTTTGGCACGGCAGATGATCTGCGCATTGCCTACTTTCGCCCCGAGGCGCACGCAGCGCGGATCGAGCGTGTCCAGAGTGGCGTTCACGTCCTCGCGACGTCGACGCTCGATGATCCGACCTATCCCAAGGTCAACCGCTTGCGCCGAGCGCTCGCCGCGCTTCCGCCCGACTGGCCGGGGACACGCCGCGCGCTCGTCGGCGCTCTCGCCAGCCACGAGGCATCGCCCTCAGGGGCCTTCCCGACTGACCACGCTCTCTTCGACCCGGAGACGCTGCGCGCGCTGGACGCCGTGTGTATTCACACGCCCGCTTATGGGACGCGGGCCGCGACGCTCATCGCCGCGCGCGTCGGTCGAGTCGACCACCTCGAAGCCACAACGGACGCGCCGTGTCGCGCTGACTTCGTCGACTTTGGTCCGGCCCTGCGCGGGGCCTGAGACAGTCGGCGGCGTGCGGGGGTCAGAAGGGCGGCGCGAGAAGGCGCGGCGTGCGGGGCTTGTCGACGGTCGTCCCGCTCTCCATACTTGACCGCCGTCGACCATCGTTCACTGCAGGGAGCGCGAGCGTGCAAGCCCCATCGAACCCAGCCGCAGGCCCAGACTTCACCGCGACGCTCCTGCGCCGCTTGGCTGCGCGGCAAGCGACCATTGGCGTCGTCGGCTTGGGCTACGTCGGCCTACCGCTCGCCGTCGGCTTCGCAGACGCAGGGCACACCGTCATCGGCTTCGATGTGGACGCCTCCAAGGCGGCGCTGCTCGCGGCAGGCCAGTCGCACATCCCGGACGTGCCTGCCGAGGAGGTCGCGCGCCTCGTCGCCGCTGGTCGCTTCAGCGCGACGACGGACGACGCCGTGCTCGCGGGGTGCGACGCCATCGCGATTTGCGTGCCGACGCCCCTGAACAAGACGCGTGACCCCGACCTGAGCTTCGTCGTCTCGGCAGTCGAGCGGGTCGCGACGCGGCTGCGCAAGGGCCAGCTCGTCATCTTGGAGAGCACCACGTGGCCGGGCACGACCGTCGAGGTCGTCGGTCCGATGCTGGAGCGCACGGGCTTGGTGTTGGGCGTGGACTTCCACCTGGCGTTCAGCCCGGAGCGTATCGACCCGGGCAACGCGGTTTTCCAGGTCGGCAACACGCCCAAGGTCGTCGGTGGCGTGACGCCCGCCTGCACGGACGCGGCCGAGGCGCTCTACGCCTGCGTGACCACGCGGGTCGTGCGCGTCTCAAGCCCGACCGCGGCCGAGATGGTCAAGATCCTCGAAAACACGTTCCGCGCCGTGAACATCGGCCTCGTGAACGAGACCGCTGTGATCGCGAACAAGCTCGGGCTCGACATCTGGGAGATCATCGAGGCGGCGGCGACCAAGCCGTTCGGCTTCATGCCGTTCTGGCCGGGGCCGGGGCTCGGCGGCCACTGCATCCCCATCGACCCGCACTACCTGAGCTGGAAGCTGCGCGCGATGAACTACCGCACGCGCTTCATCGAGGTCGCGGACGACATCAACAACGCGATGCCCAACTACGTCGTTGAGCGCATCGCGCTGGCCTTGAACGACGACGAGCGCGCGCTCAAGGGCAGCCGCGTGCTCGTGCTGGGCGCCGCGTACAAGCGCGACATCACCGACTGGCGCGAGAGCCCCGCGATCCCGGTCATCGAGGGCCTGCTATCGCGCGGCGCCAAGGTCGACTACCAAGACGACTTCGTGCCGCAGATTGAGCTGCACGGCCACGACTTCGTCGGTCGAACGCTCCAGAGCGTGCCGCTCGACTACACCCGGCTTGGCGAGTGGGACTGCGTGGTGATCGTGACTGACCACCGCTACTTTGATCGGCAGAAGCTCCTTGAGGGGGCGCGCCGCATCGTGGACACCCGCAACCTGCTCGGCGAGCTCGGCAAGGCGCACCCGCGCGTCACGCGGCTCTGAGGCGCGCGATGTCGCGTCGCACGCGCGCGCTCGCAGGGATGGCCACGCTGGCCCTCAGCGTCGCGGTCGGCGCGTGCGGCGGGGACGGCGGCGCTGGACCGGATACGCCTCGCTCCGGTGAGCCACCCGACGCTGCGGCATCGGTGGACGCGCGCCGTGGCGTCGACGGGACGGTCGACGGCGGGCGCGGCGTCGACGCAGAGGCGGCCGCAGACGCCGGCCCGCGCGACGGTCGAGCGCTCTACGCTGCACAGTGCGCGAGCTGTCACGGAGACGCAGGACAGGGGGGCGCTGGTCCCGCGCTCACGCGGCCGTATGTCCGCGAATACCTTGCGGATTATATCGATGCCGAGATGCCGCTCGGCCGGCCGGAGCTGTGTGACCGCGCGTGCGCCGAGGCGGTCGCGGACTACATCTTGGCGGACCTGCGCGCGGCGGCGCCGACCGAGTGTGGCGCCGAGGGCGCCGCCGGACCGCGCGCGCTGCGTTTGCTGAACAGGCGAGAGTGGGTGGTGAGCGTGCGCGCGCTCTTTGCGGAGAGCGCGGCGACCCCGCAGGCCCCGTGCGCCGACCTCGCAGCCTGTGACTGGGCGCGCGCGTCGTGCACGGGTGGCGTCTGCGCGGACGACCCATGCCCGGTCAAGACGTTCGCGTTCGACCCGGGCGACCGCGCGCTGCGGTCGGTGCATATCGCCGGCACGTTCAACGGCTGGGCGCCCACAGTGGCCGCGGGCGGCTGGCCCCTGCGCGTCGATGCGTCTGTCGGTCGCTTCATCGGCAAGTTCGATGTCCCGGACGGCGAGCACCAGTACAAGCTCGTGCTCGACGAGCGCGAGTGGGTCGCAGACCCGTCGAACCCGCGCCGCGTGTCCGATGGCTTCAGCGGTGAGAACTCAGTCCTCTCGCAGGCGTGCGCGGGGCAGCCGCAGGCCGGTGGGCTCGCCTTGCCAGAACTGGCGGCGCTCGCGCGCGACCTGCCCGCCGAGACGCGCCCGCGGGGGTATGCGTACGACACGCACGCCTCGGCCACGCTCGTTACGCCGTCGCACATCGAGGCGTGGCTGGCCGCGGGTCGCGCCGTTGCGCGTGTCGTCGAGGCCCGCGCGGGCGCAGTCGCGCCGTGCGTCGGCGCGCCGGACTGCGCCCGCACCTTCGTACCGCGCTGGCTCGAGCGGGCCTTTCGCGCCCCAACGAGCGCCGAGGCCGTCACGCGCTACGTGACGTTGTACGAGGACGTTGCGGCGGACGAGGGCGCGCCCGCGGCGGTCGCGGCCGTCGTCGAGGCGAGCCTGATGTCGCCGCATTTCCTCTACCGCAGCGAGCTCGGCGAGCCCACGGGCGACGGCGCGTGGCAGCTCACCGGCGACGAGCTCGCGGACGCCATGGCCTTCGCGCTGTGGGGAGGACCGCCGGACGATGCGCTGCGGGCCGCCGGCCGTGCGGGCCGCTTAGAAACGCCCGAGGGGCGCCGCGTCGAGGCCGAGCGGCTGCTCTCGGACCGTCGCGCGGAGACGGCGCTGCGGGCGTTCGCTGAGCAGTGGCTCGGCGTCGCGGGCGTCTCCCAGCTGGAGAAGCGCGCGGACCTCTACCCCGCTTGGTCGCCCGCCCTGGCCGAGGCCGCGCTCGAGGAGACGCGCCTCTTCGTTACGCACGTCGCGCTCGACCCCAGCGGCCGCTTCGACGATCTGCTCACCGCGGACTACGCGTTTGTGAACGGGCCGCTGCGCGCGCTCTATCGGCTGCCCGGCGACCCGACCTCCCCAGATTTTGAGCGGGTGACTTGGCCGCAGGGTCAGCGAGCGGGCTTGCTTCGCCACGCCTCGGTGCTCGCGAGCACCGCGCACTCCGACCAAACCTCGCCGATTCGGCGGGGCCTCTTCGTCCGCGAGCGCCTGCTGTGCACGGCGTTCGGCGCGCCCCCGCCCGACGCCGGCGGCGTGCCGGACGTCGACCCCACCGCCACCACGCGTGAGCGCTTCCAGCAGCACACGGCCGAGGCCCGCTGCGCGGCGTGTCACCAGTATATCGACGATGTGGGCTTCGGCTTTGAGTCCTACGACTCCGTGGGCGCCTCCCGGTCGATGGAGGGCGGCCGCCCGATCGACGACGCCGGCAATATGAACGACGTCGAAGGGCTCGGCACCGGCACGTCCGCGCCGTTCTCTTCGCTGTCGGAGCTCGGCTTTATCTTGGCCGAGAGCGAGCGCGCCGAGGTCTGCTTCGCGACCCAGGCGTGGCGCTTCGTCCGCGGCCGCATAGAGGCGCATGGCGGTGCGGCGGGTGCGCTCGACACCTGCGAATTGGAGCGGGCGCTGTCGCCGTTCCGCGCGGGCGGCGGCGACGTGCGCGCCCTGCTCGTGGCCCTCGTCGCGGACCCCGCGTTCGCGCGCCGCGTCGACCTCGGGGGAGGACCGTGAACAGACGCCATTTCTTGCGCTTCGCAGCCGCGGCTGCAGGCGGACTGCCGCTGCTCATGCACGCCCCGCGGGCGCTGGCTCAGGCGCCCCGAGCGCGCCGCGTCATCTTCTTCTACTTCCCCGATGGCGTGCCTGGCCGCAGCTCGGTAGACGAGCCGAGCGCCTGGCACTGCACCGGCGGCGCGCGCGACTTTCAGCTCAGCACTGTGCTCGCGCCGCTCGCGCCGTTCAGAGACGAAACGCTCTTCTTCAACGGCCTGTCGATGGGGCCTACGGACATGGGCAGCCACCCGGGCGGCGCGGTGAAGCTGCTGACCGCCGCAGACGGCGGTCGAGGCGAGTCGATCGACCAGCACCTCGCGCGCACAGCGGGGGCGGGCGCGCCGTTTCGGCACGTTTACCTAGGCGCGATGGCGAACGCCGCGAACGCGAGCGGTGACAAGTTCATCAGCTACCCCAGCCCCGGGCAGAGCGTGCCGCCCGAGGACGATCCTGTCCGTGCGTTTGAGCGCCTCTTTGGCGGGGGCGTCATCGCCTCACCACCGCCGAACGCGCCGCCGTCGCAAGCGCCGGCGCGCGACAGGCGGCTGCGCGTCCTCGATGCCGCGCTCGGGGACTTGAACGATGTCCGCGCGCGCGCCGGCGCTGCAGAACGAGCCCGGCTCGACCTGCACGCGGACGCCCTGCGCGAGGTCGAGCGGCGCGTGGAGGCGCTCGCGATGACCCCCGGCGCGCCCGGTTCAGACCCGCTGCCGGCCTCCCCCAGCTGCGACGCGCCTGTGCTCGGGGCCGCCGAGCTCGACCGCGGGCGGCTCTACGCCCCGGAGCAGTTCCCGCTGATACTTCGCCTCCAGACAGACGTCCTGGTGCAGGCGATGGCCTGTGGGCTTACGCAGGTCGGCGTGCTCCAAGCGTCGTCGCACACGAGCGAGCTCATCATGAGCCGGTTTCCGGGCACCGAGATGTTCGACCCCGGCTTCGACATGCGCAGCCATCAGGCGAGCCACTATGGGCCGCGCCATGATCTGGAGCGCCGCGAGTACCGCGACTACGTGGCCCAGCGGCGCTGGTATGTCGCGCAGTTCACGTACTTGCTCGAACAGCTCCGCGCCCGGCCGGAAGGGGACGGCTCGATGCTTGACTACACGCTCGTCTTCTGTGGGTCAGAGGTGAGCGACGGCAACACGCACTACCACGACGACATGCCGTTTCTGCTCTCGGGCGGCGGTGGCGGTGCGCTCAACACGGGTCGCCTCGTCGACGTCGGCTACGCGCGCCACGGCCGCTTGTGGGTCACGCTCGCCCGCGCGATGGGTCAGAACTTGGACCGCTTTGGCGACCAAGACGGCGGGCCGCTCGACGGGGTCTTGGCCTGAGTCGCAGGCAGGCGAGGACGCCGCACGCGAGCGCTGCGAGCCCGCTGTGGCCGGCGATGGGGACGACGGCGGGCCGAGCGGAGCAGCCGTGACCGCCGCCGCTGCGGCCGCCCCCCCCGACGCCGGCGTCGGGCGCGTAGTCGCCCTCGGTGTGTAGCCAGAAATCCCCGCAGCCGCGCGGGGCGAGCGGCTCAGGCGTCGTGGCGACCTCGGGGACGTCGCATGACAAGTCCGCGGGCAGGTCGATGCACGCGACGTTGTCCGTCGGTCCCACGCGCCGGCCAAGGGCGTCGAGCAGACGGACTGCGAAGCAATCGCGGCGCAGCGGGCCGAGTGGCACGGTCACCGCGACAGCGCGGCTCGCCGTATCACCGACCTCGCGCTCGTCGCCCCCGGGGTCGAAGCTCAGGGCCTGCGGCGGGTCGTAGACGACGCGCTCACCCCCTGCGGGCGTCGAGGACACGCGCTCGACGACATATGTGAGGTCGGGCCGGATGACCGCAGTGTAGCGCACGCGCAACACCACGCGTTCCACTCCGGGGCAGGCGGGCGGGCCGGAGCGCGCGGGCAGATGTGTGACGGCGCCCGCGGTATTGTCGCAGTTGTCCGTCAGCTCGCTGACATCCGTGATGCCGCCGAACGCCGCCTCGGGGAGGGGGTCCGCGCCTCGGGTTTTGGCCTTGAAGTCGACCGAGCGCGACGTGAGACCGAGCGCCGCGGACGCGTACTCAATCCGGAGTGTGTACTCGCCCTGCGGCGTCAGCGGCTCCACCGGGTCGATCTCGACGAGCGTATTGCCCTGCTCAGGTAGCTCGGCGACCGCGACGGTCTCGTGCACGCGAATCGACGCCGCGACGGGGGCGCCCTCCGACGTCCGCAGGTCGACGAGGTCCGGCGACGGGCACAGCGGCCCGAAGAACGTGAACCGGAGCGTCGCGTCGAGCGGCCACCGCACGGCGTCCTCGTCAATGACTGCACGGCGCGGCGGCTGTACCCAGCCAGGGACGACCGCATCGCCCGCGCAGGCCTCGGCGGTCGCAGCGGCGCTGGCCGATGTCGAGTGGAGCGTGAGCGCGACCAGCGACACACGGAGCAGTGCGAGGGGCGTTCGCCGTCGACTCATGCCCCATCGTAGCAGGTCGCGCACTCCTCGCGTAAGGTGCTCACCGCTGAAGACTGCGGGGAGGGCGCGATGCGTTTGATGACGATTCGGATGCTGGCTGCGTTCGGGCTGTCGGCCTGCGGAGCAGCAGCACCGCCGAAGACGCCCCTCTCCGCCGCAGCCGACGCACCCGTGCTGCTTGACCCGCCCGTCGAGGCGACGCCGTCGCCGTTCGAGCCGCCGCCGCCCGTCGCGGGGCCGACCCTGGTCCGCGACGCGACGATCATGACCGCTGCGGGTCAGGTGTGGCCTCGCGGGTGGATTCGCCTTGAGGCGGGCCGGATCGCAGCGCTCGGTGAGGGCGACGCGCCGGCGCCACGCGACGGTGAGCGCGTGGTCGAGGGCCGCGGGCGCTGGGTGACGCCGGGCCTCATTGACACGCACAGCCACCTGGGCGTTTACGCCTCGCCGGGCGTTTGGGCGCACGCCGACGGCAACGAGATGACGAGCCCGATCACAGCCGGCGTGCGTGCAGAGGAGGGCTTCTGGCCGCAGGACCCGGGTCTAGAACGCGCGGTGGCCGGCGGTGTGACCACGCTCCATATTCTGCCGGGCAGCGGCAACTTGATGGGCGGGCGCGGTGTGACGCTCAAGCTGCACCCTGCGCTTGAGGCCGCCGCGATGCGATTTCCCGGCGCGAAGGACTCGCTGAAGATGGCCTGCGGCGAGAACCCGAAGCGGGTCTACGGCCGTGACAAAGGCGCGATGCCGATGAGCCGCATGGGCAGCCTGTACATGATGCGGAGCAAGTGGCTCGAAGCGCGGCGCTACAAGCTCAAGTGGGACCAGTGGCGCAAGAAGCCCTACGAGGAGAAGGACGGTCGCCGCGTCCCCACGAACCCGCCCGAGCGCGACTTGGTGCTCGAGACGATGGCGCAGGTCCTCGCAGGCGAGGTGCTGCCGCAGATTCACTGCTATCGGGCGGATGAGATGCTCCTGCAGCTCAAGCTCGCCCGCGAGATGGGCTATCAAGTCAGGTCGTTTCATCACGCCGTCGAGGCCTACAAGATCCGCGATGTGCTTGCCCGAGAAGGTGTCTCGGTCAGCACTTGGGCTGACTGGTGGGGCTTCAAGATCGAGGCGTGGGACGCCGTGGAGCCGAGCGTCGCACTCATTCACGAGGCGGGCGCACGCGCCATCGTGCACACCGACAGCGCCGAGGGCATTCAGCGGATGAACCAAGAGGCGGCAAAGGCCCTGGCTTCTGGACGTGCGCTGGGCGTGACACTGACCGAGGACGACGCGTTGCGCTGGATCACGGCGAACCCCGCGTGGGCGCTCGGCGTCGATGCTGAGACTGGGACGCTCGAGCGCGGCAAGATGGCGGACGTCGTCGTCTGGGACGCGCACCCGTTCAGCGTGTACGCTCATGCGGAAAAAGTCTTCATTGACGGACACTTGCGGTTGGATCGGGGCGCCGCGCGCCCTGCGCCCCGCAGCGACTTCGAGGTGACGCGATGAGCCTCTCGACACTGCTTGCGGCGTCCATCGCGCTGGTCGGCGCGACGGTGCACCCCGGCGATGGCCCCGCCGTTCCGGACGCCACGGTCGTCATCGACGGGGACGCCGTGGTTTCGGTCACACAAGGGGGCGCCCCGCCGACGGGCGCGACGGTCATCGACGCGCGCGGCAAGGTCGTGACACCCGGCTTCATCGAGTCTTGGACGCAGCTTGGGCTTGTCGAGATCGAGGGCATCGAGTCGACGCGAGACGACGACGCGGGCGGCGATCCAGTCCGCGCGGCCCACCGTGTCGTGGACGCGTTTAACGCCGCGAGCGAGGTCATCCCGGTCCAGCGCGCCCACGGCATCACGGCGGCTGTCGTCGCCCCGAACGGCGGACAGATCGCAGGGCAGGCCGCGGCGTTCGAGCTGGACGCGCCCGAGGGGGGAAACGGCCTCGTCGCCCCGAACGTCGGCGTGGTCTTCTCCTATGGCGCCACGGGCGGGCCCAGCCGCAGCGCGGTCCTCGCCGACCTGAGAGAGCTCTTCGCGGACGCACGCGTCTTCGCCCGCAACCGGGCGGCCTGGGAGAAGAACCAGTACCGACCGCTCGCAGCCTCGCATCTGGACCTCGAGGCGTTACAGCCGATCCTCGATGGCCAGGTACCCCTACTGGTGCATGTGGCGCGCAAGGCCGACATCCTCGCGATCTTGGACCTCGCGAAGACTGAGCGTATCCGCGTCGTACTCATCGGCGCGACCGAGGCGTGGCAGGTCGCAGACATGCTCGCTCGTGCTCAGGTGCCCGTGGTCATCGACCCCGTCGAGAACGCGCCGGAGTCGTTCGACCGGCTGGGCGCGCGGGCGGACACAGCCGCCCTGCTCGAGCGCGCAGGCGTGACCGTGCTGCTCTCGACCTTCTCGACCCACAACGCCCGCAAGCTGCGGCAGTGGGCGGGCAACGCCGTCCGCGAAGGCATGACGCACGCGGGCGCGCTCCGGGCGGTCACGGCTGCCCCCGCACAGGTCTTCGGCCTCAAGCGTTTGGGCACGCTGCGCCCGGGGCAGCGCGCCGACCTCGTCGTGTGGTCCGGCGATCCGTTCGAGCCGCTGACGCAGGTCGAGCGCGTCCTCATCGGCGGTCGCGACATCTCTCTGCGTCATCGCCAGCGCGCGCTTGCGGAGCGTTACAGATTGCTCCCGCCCGCGCGCTGAACCGTGGTATACCCCCCGCGCATATTTTTTGGAGAGGCTCGCATGTCCGAACCGCAGTTCTCGCCCGGCCTCGCCGGGGTCATCGCCGGCAAGTCCAGCGTCGGCTTGGTCAATGGCACCGACGGCATCCTGCTCTACCGCGGCTACAAGGTCGAAGACCTGGCGGAGCACTGCACCTATGAGGAGGTCGCGCACCTGCTCCTCAAGGGCAAGCTGCCGAACGCGACCGAACTCGCGGCCTTCGATGCTGAGCTCAAGGCGCGCCGCGCCGTGCCCGAGGGCATCCTGACGATCCTGCGGGCGCTCCCGACGAAGACGCACCCGATGGCGGCGCTCCAGGCTGCCGTGGCCGCGCTCAGCGGCTTCTATCCCGCGCCGGACGCCTCGGACCGCGCCGCGAGCTGGGAGGGCATCCTGCGCCTCACGGCGAGCATGCCGACCATCGTCGCGGCCTACCACCGCATCCGCCAGGGCCTGCCTGTCGTGGCGCCGGACCTCTCGCAGGGCATGGCGGGCGACTTCCTCACGATGCTGAACGGCGAGAAGCCCACCGCGGCCGCCGCGCGCCTCTTCGACGTGTGCCTCGTGCTCCACGCCGAGCACGGCTTCAACGCCAGCACGTTCACCGGTCGCGTCGTCGGCTCGAGCTTGGCGGACATCTACGCTTCGATGTCGGGCGCCGTCGGGTCGCTCTCGGGTCCGCTGCACGGCGGCGCGAACGAGGAGGTCCTCGTTCAGCTCAAGGAGATCCCGAACGCTGAGGCGGCGCCTGCGTGGTTCGACCACATGATCGACACCAAGCAGAAGGTCATGGGCCTCGGTCACCGTGTCTACAAGGTCAAGGACCCCCGCGCCGGCATCCTGCAGCGCATGGCGGCCGACCTGTTCTCGACCGAGGGCTCCACGCCGCTGTACGACATCGCGCACGCCATTGAGAAGCGCGCCGCCGAGAAGGTCGGCCCGAAGGGCGTGTGGCCGAACGTCGACTTCTACTCCGGCCTCGTCTACCAGAAGCTCGGCCTGACCGTGGACCTCTTCACGCCCATCTTCGCCATCGCCCGGATCGCGGGGTGGAGCGCGCACTGGCTCGAGCAGATGGAGGACAACCGCATCTACCGACCGGACTGCATCTACTCGGGTCCGAATGACCTGAGCGTGCCGGCCATCGGTCAGCGCTGAGCGCGGGCGCGGGCGCGGCGTGGACAGGTTTGAGTTCTTCGCGCGCCTGCCGCGCAACGAGCCCGGCGGCGTCGCGTTCACGAACGCGTACCTGACGGCGGTGCCCCTCAAGCCCGTCGACCGCGTCCTCGACTTGGAGTGCGGGAGCGGCGACCGCGCCGTATGGCTCGCGCGCTCGCGCGGCTGCCGCATCGTGGCGGCCGACGCGGACGCGCGCTACCTGCCCATCGTGCGCCAGCGCGCGGTCGAGGGCGGCTCCGGGCACCTTGTCCTGCCGATCTGCGCCGAGCCCCGCAACCCCCCGATGGGCGATGGTGCGTTTCGCGCGGTGCTCGCCGAGGGCGCGGCGCTCGCGCTCGGCCTGAAGACAGCGCTCACGCTCTGGCGCCGCATCATTCAGCCCGAGGGGCACCTGTGCGTGACCTACCCGGGCGTGGTGAACAAAGACGCGCCCCCAGAAGTCCGCGCGCCGCTCGAGCGCCGCATGGCCGACCCGCTCGGCACGCTCGCGGACTACCACGCCCTCGTGCGCGCGACGGGCTTCGAGCTTGTGCACCAGGTCGCGCTCCACGCCGACCTGTGGGACCAGTTCTACGCCGACTGCCAGCGCCACGCGTGGGCGCTCGTGGCCTCGGGCGCCGTCCGGGACGATGATCCGCAGATCAAGTCCATTCTCGCAGAAGCTCAATGGTTTCGAGCGGTTGGGCGCTCCCGGGTCTTCCTTCAGGCGATGGTCTTGCGTCGCGTCCGCTGAACGCTGTAGGGGACGTCGTTTCTGAGACGAACCCCGGAGCGAGAATGCGAACGATGATGCGGAGTTGGGGCGCGGCGTGGCTCGCGCTGGGTGGTGCCCTCACGGCGTGTGGCGGTGACGACGGCGGCGGCAAGATACCCCCCGTCGAGCAGGACGCTGAGGTCCGTCAGCTCGAGGACGTCGGGCCCGCGGCAGACGGTGAGACGACGGCAGACGCGGACGACACGCGAGACGCCGGCCGCGCGGATGCGGACAATCGAGACGACGCGAGCCTCGTCCGCGACGTGGCGAACTGCGAACAGGCTTGCCAGGTTTACGCGGACTGCGGGCGCTTGGATGTCTGGGGCGGCTCTCTTGAGCCCTGTCGCGCCGCGTGCGAGGCGGGCGCCGGGCCTCGCCTGCCCGACTTTTTCTCCTGCGTCGCCGTGACCTCGTGCGCCGCGATCCAGGAGTGCGAGCCGCCTCCGCCGCCGCCGCCCACCTGCGCTGAGGCCTGCGACGCGCTCTTCGCGTGTGAGGGCGGCGCGGCGCTCGGGCTGCCCTTTGCGGACTCCGCGGCTTGCCAAGCCCAAGGATGTGCCTCGGACGCCCAGCGCTCGAGCGACCTGCTCCGGTGCGGCGAGGCGCACCTGCTCGATGGTGCCTGCGCCGTGCGCGACTTCGGCCTTTGCTTGGGCGAGGCGTTCTACGACGACTGCTTTACGGCGTGCGCGGCCGAAGCCGCCTGCGCGGGCGACGCCTCGGTGGCGACGCCTTGGGCGTGCGCTGTTGCGTGCGACGAGGCGACGCGCAGCGGCGACCCCCTGCAGCGCAACCGGGACGAGCGCCGCCGCGACTGCGTGGTGGCCGCTGCGGGCGACTGCGATGCCCTGAGCCGATGTGGCGCGCCCACAGTCAGGCCGATTGTGGGTCAGGCGACGATCGAGCAGCTCTGCGCCGCGAACGCCGACTGCCCGGTCTTTGCGGCCGAGAGCTGCGCAGCGACGGCGGCGGCGCTGCTGCCCGACCTCGCGGACGGCGCGATTGACTGCCTCGTTGCCCACATGACCCAGACGTGCGACGCGGGCGCGCTCTATCGCTGCTTTGCCCCCGCGCCCTCGCCCGAGGGCGGCTGCGAGGCGCACTGCCTCGTCGGCCAGCTCTGCGGGACGCTCGCGCCGGGTGAGACGGAGGGCGCGTGCTTTGACGCGTGCCGCGAGACGCTCGCGGCGGGCGGCGGCGCCGCGGCCGAGCTTCAGGCGAGCTTTCGCTGTGACGCCGAGGCGACCTGCGCCGATGTGCAGACCTGTCGTGATGCGGGTGGCCCCATTGACCTTTGTCGCGGCGCGTGTGCGAGGCAGACGCAGTGCGGCGCCGCGAACGACCTGCAGGCCTGCGAAGACGCCTGCGTCGCCGGCTTCGGCACCGCCCGCCGCGACGCGGAGCGCCTCTGCGGGCAGGTCGTCGAGTGCGGCCAGATCGACGGCTGCCTGCCGCCTGCTGCCCCGCCTTGCGACGCTCTGTGCGGGCTGCTCGACGCCTGTGACCTCGCAAGCGACGCCTGCGTGACGGCCTGTGACGACGCCGACTTCGCGGACCCTACGGCCTTCGACGCGCGGCTCGCGTGCGACGCCTCGACCGCGCGGTGCGGCGCCCGCCGCGTGTGCGAGGGCGGCGACCTGTCGGGCGGCGACGCATGCGTGGCCTATTGCCGCGCCCGGCTCGAGTGCAACGGTGACCCGAGCGCGGCCTCGCAGCGGGCGTGTCTGCTTGAGTGTGGCGCGGGTCCCCTGGGCGTGGACGGCCTGATCTTCGCGGGGGCGGCGGAGTGCCTCGTCGCCGCGGGTCCAGACGCCCCGTGTGAGGCGCTGCAAGCGTGCCTGAACGCGGCCACCACCGAGGGCGTCTGCGACCAGGTCTGCGAAGCGCAGACCGCCTGCGGCGCGACCTTCGACGGCGACCCCACAGCGTGTGTGACCGCCTGCGCCGAGGACCTCGCGACCGCAGACGGCGCCTCGAACGCCGCCTGCACGCTCAACGCGCTGCGGCGCGGCGAGGGCTGTCGCGCTGTGCTGTCCTGTAACGGCCTGCCCGTCGAGGCCCCGAGCGCCGATTGCGGCGCGCTCTGCGCCGCCCAGGCGAGCTGCGACGACGCGCTCGACCCCTACCTCTGCGAGGTGGACTGCGACGCTGACCCGGCAGGGGACGCCGTGCGCGCCGCCTGCGCGCGCCGCGTGGCCTGCGACCGCCTCGCCCTGTGCGTCGACGCCTCGGGCGAAGTCCCTGCGGCCTGTGGCGAGGGCTGCGACGCCGTGGAGCCTTGCGGCGCGTTCGGCGCGGACGGTATCGCGGCCGACGCTGCTGCCTGTGCGGCCGAGTGCGCCGCGACCGCGCTGCTCGACGGTGCCGAGGCGGGCAATGCGCTCGGCGCGTGCTTGCTCATGAGCGCCGAGGCGTGCACGCCCGAGGCCGCCGCGCGCTGCTTCAGCGCGATCAACGCCGACCCGATCTGCGTCGAAAGCTACGACGCGCTGGTGAGCTGCGGCATCGCCGACTTCGTGCAGGGTGACCGCGACCAATACTACGCGGACTGCATGATGAACCTGGCGACGGACGAGGCGGGCACGCGCATGTCGGCGCAGTGCATTATCGACACTGCGGCGGCGGCGAACGGCGACATGTTCGCGTGCTTCGGTGTCATCGCCTGCTTCCCCGGCTTGGGGATGTGAGCGCGCCGGGACCGGCCTAGCCCTGCTGGGTCGCCCGCACGCACTCGAGCATCAGGCGCAAGCTTGCTTGCTCGAGCCCACGCACTGCAGCGAGCGCGTCATCGTCCGCCTGAGCAGCGGCGTGCTCGTTCCGGTAGCCGTCGTCGTGCTCCTCGAGCTCGGCCTCGGCCATGGCCCGCTGCAAGTCGAGCTCCTCAGCGCGCAGGGCCGCGAGCTGCTCGGTAGCCGCCAGCGCTTCGTCGCGGGCGGCCTTGAGCGCCGCGGCAGCGGAGACGCGCTCAAGATAAAAGCTCTCAACCGCATGGAGCTGCAGGAGCAAGTCGCGCAGGCGCACCTGCTCGGGGAGGCGGCCCTGCGGGGCCTCAGTCGACGCAAGGGCGTGCTCGTATCCGTCGTCCGTGGCGTCGAGCTGCCGCGTGCGGGCCTCAACCGCCGCGCCGGCCTCGCGTTGGCGAGCGCGCGCGCGCTCCAGCCCCGCGGCGATCCGACGCTCGGCGCGCGCCTGTCGTTCGCGCGCCTCGATGCGGTCACGCGCCGAGACGTCTGCGGTCTCGCGCGCCTTGTCCGCGACGGAGACCGCGTGCTCGACCTGCGCTCTGGCCGCGCTCGCGTCCGCGAGGGCGACGAGGACCGCGGGTGGGGTGGTCACCGGCGTCCAGAGCCCCACAACCAGCCGCTCGACCGCGTCCAGCGCGCGCAGCCAATCGCCCTGGTGCCCCGGCGGCGGCAGGGCGGGCAGCTCAGTAGGCTCCCCCTCCCGAGACGGCATCATCGCCAGGTCTTGCAGGCAGTCGTCGATGCGCCCAATGACGGCGGCTGCGTTCGCGGGGCGCAGGGCGCGGTCCTTCTCTAAGCAGGCGTGCACCAGTGCGTAGAGGTCTTCCGGCAGCCCCGGTGCAAGGCGAGAGAGAGGCTCCACGTCCCCCTCGACGTGCTGCGACACGATCTGCGTCGGGTCGTCACCCTCGAACGGCGGGCGGCCCGCCAGCATGTGAAAGAGCACGCCGCCGAGGGCATACAGGTCGGTGCGGGCGTCCGTGGCGTCCCCGGTGGCCTGCTCCGGCGCCAGATAGAGCGGCGTGCCCATGATGAACTGGCCAGTGGTCTCGTGGGCGCGCTCGGGGTCGTCCTCGGAGAGGGCCAGAATGCCCAAGTCGATCAGCTTCACGTGGTCGGGTTGGCGACCGTCCGCGCAGAGGTAAATGTTCTCGGGCTTCACGTCGCGGTGAATCGCGCCGCGCCGGTGGAGGACCTGCAGGGCCTCGCAGAGCTGGCGCGTGATACGGAGCGCGCGCCCCGCCTCAAGGCGCTCGCCCGGGCCGAGCGACTGCAGCAGGTCGGCGCCGTTCAGACGCTCCATCGCAAGGAAAGCGCGCCCATCGGACAGCACGCCGCCGTCGTAGACGGAGACCAAGTGCGGGTGACGCAGGCCTCGGCCGACGTTCCACTCCGTCCGCATGCGCGCCACGACGAGCGGCGCCTCGGGCACATCGGGACGGCTAATCTTGATCGCGACGACGCGGCTGTCCTCACGCCGACGCGCGTCGAAGACCTCGGACGTCGCGCCCTCGCCGATCTTGCCGAGCAGCGTATAGCCGAGCCGCAGCAGCTCGCCGGCGACGTTGACGCGCAGCACCGGTCCCTCCATGCGCGGACCCTATACCGATCCCAGTCCCCGAGTCGAACAGCATGACGTACACTCCGCACACCGCGGGTGATGCGCGGCCGGATAAGTCTTCAGGAGTGGTCATGCGCGGACTGGGCGGGCTGAGCGGACTGGGGTTGGCGCTGTGGGTGCTCGGGTCCGTGGGCCTCGCGGCCTGTGGCGGCGAGCCCAGCGCCGAGGGCGAGGACGGCCAGTCAGACGCCGCGCCCGCGCCCGACGCCGACGCGACCGGCGACGCACGGCCCGGCGACGCGACCGCCCCCACCGACGGCCCGGCGCGCCTGGGATTGACGGTCGAGCCGGCGGTCGTCGAGCTGGGCCGCGTCGCCCGCGGTCAGCTCGCCGAGGCGGACGTCGTCGTGCGCAACCTGGGCGACGCCGCGCTGACCATCACCGCCTTCGACGGCCTCGCGGCGCCGTTCACCCTGAGCCGCGAGGCGCCGCTCCCCATCGGCGTAGACCAGAGCCGCACGCTCATCGTGCAGTTCGAGCCAGACGCCGCGGGCGCCTTCGAGCAGGTCGTCACCCTTGTCACCGCTCCACCGCTCTCCGTGCCTGTGACGCTCACGCTCCGCGGTGAGGGGGTCACCGCATCGGCGACCCTGCTCTCGCCCAACCTC
>Ga0209598_10001119_pt1 | contig 21896 bp, 16 predicted proteins | sample M_140807_EF_Meta_FD_187317 | JGI IMG/M metagenome (GOLD analysis project Ga0209598, IMG submission 187317) | Freshwater microbial communities from Lake Montjoie, Canada to study carbon cycling - M_140807_EF_MetaG (SPAdes) (version 2) | ecosystem: Environmental > Aquatic > Freshwater > Lake...
GTGGCCTCGGTCTACGAGATGGGCTCGACCTTCAAGGTCTTCACCCTGGCCATCGGCCTCGATACTCACAAGATCACGCCGAATACCGTCCTGAATACGACCCAGGGCGTGAAGCTGGGATCGCGCGTGATCCGCGACCTCCACGCCGTTGGCCACAACATGACCGCCAGAGACGTCTTCCTGAAGTCGTCGAACATCGGCGCCAGCCAGATCGCCCTTCAGGTCGGCGGGCCCTCTATGACCCGCTATTTCGACGCCTTCGGCCTGCTCCATACCGCGCCCATCGAACTCGCGGAGAGCGCCCGGCCAATGGTGCCGCGGGAGTGGAACCCCAACACCATCGCCTCGGCCTCCTTCGGCCACGCCATCTCGGTGAGCCCGGCCGCCCTGGCTGCCGGCATAGGCTCCATCATGAACGGTGGACGCTATGTGCCCCTGACCCTGCAGCCCATGCGGGCCGGCGCCCGGCCCGAGGGTCGCCGGGTGATCAGCGAGGAAACCTCCCGCGAGATGCTCGACCTGATGCGGAGCAACGTCCTGGAAGGCTCCGGACGTCGGGCGAATGCGGCGGGCCTGCGCGTCGGCGGCAAGACGGGTTCGGCGGAAAAGGTCATCGGCGGCCGCTACGTCAAGGACAAGGTCCTGGCGTCCTTCGCGTCCGTCTTCCCCACCGATGGGGCCCTGACCGATGACCGCTACATGGTTCTGGTGATCATCGATGAGCCGATCGCGGACGCGGAGTCCGGCGGGCGGGTCGGTGGCCTCACTGCAGCGCCTGTGGCGGGCAAGGTCATTGACCGCATCGCCCCCTTCCTCGGTATCCAGCGTCGCTTCGAGCAGGTGGCCGCTGCGCCCGCTCCCGTCGTCGTGGCCGCCGCGAGCGGCGAGCGCTGATCGTCATGCGTCTGTCCCAGATCCTTCATCGGGACCTGCCGGAAGATCCGGAGATCACCGGCGTGACGTCCGACAGCCGCAGGGTCGGCCCGGGGGTCCTGTTCGCCGCCCTTCCCGGTGTCGCCAGGGATGGGGCCGACTTCGCGCCCCTGGCTGTTACCGCCGGTGCTGCCTCGGTGCTCTGCGGCCGGGACCTGCCGGGCCTCGGTGTCCCGATGATCGTCAGCGAGGATCCCCGCAGGGCCTACGCCCTTGCCGCCGCCGCCTTCCACGGCCGCCAGCCCGGCGTCGTGGTCGCTGTGACCGGGACCAATGGCAAGACCTCGGTGGCCGGGTTCCGGCGCCAGATCGCCGCCGCCGGCGGGCGACCTGCCGCCAGCATGGGCACCCTTGGCGTGCGCATCTCCGCTCCGGGCCAGGAGGACGTGGTCCTGACGCCTGCCGGCCTAACCACGCCGGACGCCGGCGACGTCGCCGCCCTGATGGCGGAGCTGGCAGGAAGGGGCGTAGACGACCTCGCCCTCGAGGCCTCCTCGCACGGGATCGACCAGCGCCGCCTCGACGGCGTTCGCCTCGCCGCCGCCGCCTTCCTCAACCTGACCCAGGACCACCTGGACTATCATGGCGACATGGCCAGCTATCAGGCGGCCAAGCTGAGGCTGTTCGACACGCTTCTGCCCCGAGGTGCCCCTGCGGTCCTCAATGCCGACTCCCCGGCCTTCCCGGCCTTCGCCGCCGCCGCCGTCCTGGCTGGGGCCGACCTGATCACCTTTGGCGTCGGGGGGCGGGACCTCAGGCTGGCTAGCCGCCAGGCGCGACCCGGCGGGCAGGTCCTCGACATCGCGCACGCCGGGCGCACCTGGCGGGTGGACCTACCCCTGGCGGGCGCCTTCCAGGCCCTGAACGCCCTTGCCGCCGCGGGCCTCAGCCTGGCCGTCGGTGAAGCGCCTGAAACCGTCTTCGGGGCCCTTGAAGGCCTGACCGGCGCCCCGGGCCGCCTCCAGAAAGTGGGGACCTCGGCCTCCGGCGCCGAGGCCTATGTGGACTATGCCCACACCCCTGACGGGCTCGAGACCGTGCTCCAGGCCCTGCGCCCCCACGCCTCGGGGCGTCTGGTGGTGGTCTTCGGGGCCGGCGGCGACCGGGACCGCACCAAGCGTCCCCTGATGGGCGAGGTTGCCGGCCGCCTGGCCGATCTGGCCATCGTCACCGATGACAATCCCCGCAGCGAGGATCCGGCCGCCATCCGCGCCGAGGTTCGGGCCGGCCATCCGGACCTGAAGGAGATCGGCGACCGCCGCGAGGCGATCCGTACCGCCGTCGCCAGCCTGTCCGCGGGGGACGTACTGGTTGTGGCGGGCAAGGGGCATGAGCAGGGGCAGGTCGTTGCCGGTGTCACGCTTCCCTTCGATGACGTCGCAGAAACCCTTTCAGCCCTAGAGACGACCTGATGACCCGACGCTCGCTCTGGACCGCCGCCAACCTGGCAAGGGCGACCGGCGGCCGCGCCTCCCGGGCCTTCCAGGCGCACGGCGTCTCCATCGACACCCGCAGCCTTGAGCCTGGCGACCTCTTCATCGCCCTGGGCGGAGCCCGTGACGGCCACGAGTTCGTTGCGCAGGCCATGGCGTCCGGGGCGGCGGGGGTTTTGGCCTCACGACCCGTCGACGCACCCCACGTCCTGGTCCCCGACACCTTCCTTGCGCTCCAGGCCCTGGGCATCGCCGCCCGCGAGCGGGCTTCCCAGGCCCGGCGGGCGGCGATCACCGGTTCGGTGGGAAAGACCAGCGTCACCCAGGCCGTGGCGGCGGGCCTGGCCCGGGCTGGACGCGCCCATGCTTCGGTCAAGAGTTACAACAACCACCTCGGGGTCCCCCTGACCCTGGCCCGGATGCCCGCCGACACTGAGCGCGCAGTCTTCGAGATCGGCATGAACCATGCCGACGAGATCACGCCCCTGTCCGGACTGGTCCGCCCCCATGTGGTGGCTGTCACTACCGTCGGTCCCGTCCATGTCGAGAACTTCCCCGATGGCGAGACCGGGGTCGCCCGGGCGAAGGCTGAGATCTTCGACGGCGCAGTCCCGGGGGCCGTGGCGGTGTTGAACGCCGACAACCGCTGGTTCGGCTGCCTGGCCGCCCGGGCCCGGGCGCGCGGCCTTGTCGTGCGCAGCTTCGGCTGGGCGGAAGGGGCTGACGCCCGTCTCACCGACTTCGGGGTCGAGGCTGGTCGCGGCGTCATCCGGGGTGAGATCGACGGGCGTCCCGTGGACCTGACCCTGTCTCAGACCGGCGCCCATTGGGGCCTCAACGCCATGGCCGTGATGCTACTGCTCGAGGCGCTGGACGTCTCGCAGCAGGACGGCCTTGCCGCCCTTTCGGCCTTCGAGGCCCTGCCCGGACGCGGCGCCGAAAGCCTCATCCGCAGCGTAAGGGGCGATTTCACCCTGATCGACGAGAGCTACAACGCCAATCCCATCTCCATGGCCGCGACCATCGGCTCGCTGGGCGTCCGCAGGGCACTGGGGCGGCGGTTCCTTGCCCTCACAGACATGCTCGAGCTTGGCGACGAGGGTGCCCGGTTCCATGCCGACCTTGCACGGCCCATCGCCGACGCGGGCATTGACCTGGTCTTCTGCGCCGGACCCCTGATGAAATCCCTCTGGGACGCCCTTCCTTCGACTCGGCGCGGAGGTTACGCGGTGGAGGCGTTGGAACTGGCGCCCATGATCTCCGCAGCTGTCGGGCAAGGCGATCTGGTCATGGTCAAGGGATCGAATGGGTCGCGGGCGGGCCTGGTCGCGGGTGCGCTTCGGGCCCTGGATCGCTCGGCCGGGGGGGCGGGCTGATGCTGTACTGGCTATACGAGCAGGTGGCGGCAGCGGGGGGGCATCATCCCCTGCTCAACCTCATGAAATACCTGACCTTCCGGACCGGGATGGCGCTGTTCACGGCCCAACTCGTGGTCGTCCTCATGGGATCGCGGTTCATCCGCTGGATGCAGGCCCGGCAGGGCAAGGGTCAGCCCATCCGGAGCGATGGTATCGAGCGCCACATCATCGAGAAGTCCGGCACCCCCACCATGGGTGGGGTGATGATCCTCGCCGGCCTGTTCACGGGTGCCCTCCTTTGGTGCGACCTCAAAAATGTCTACGTCTGGGCCGTCCTCCTGGTGACCGCCGGCTTCGGCGTCCTGGGCTTCCTGGATGACTACGCCAAGGTCACCCGACAGAGCTCGGCCGGCGTCTCTGGACGCCTCCGCCTCGTTGTCGAGGCCCTTCTGGCGGGATCCGCAGTCCTGATGATGGTACTCTGGGGGCGCAGCACAGCTGGAGACTCCGGGCTCTATACGAGCGTGGCGGTCCCGGTCCTGAAGGACTTCCTGATCAACCTCGGATGGTTCTACCTGGCCTTCGGGGCCTTCGTGATCGTCGGTGCCGCAAATGCGGTGAACTTCACCGATGGCCTGGACGGCCTGGCGACGGTCCCGGTCATGATCGCGGCGGCTGCCTTCGGACTCATTGCCTATCTGGTCGGCAACGCCGTCTTTGCCTCCTACCTCCAACTCCACCTCGTTCCCGGCGTCGGCGAGATAGCGGTCTTCTGCGGGGCGATGATCGGCGCGGGGCTGGGCTTCCTCTGGTACAACGCCCCGCCCGCCCGCATCTTCATGGGCGACACCGGCTCCCTCGCCCTGGGCGGGGCCCTCGGCGCCATCGCCGTCGCCACCAAGCACGAGGTCGTCCTGGCCCTGATCGGCGGCCTGTTCGTGGCCGAGACCCTCTCGGTGATGATCCAGGTGGCCTACTTCAAGCGGACCGGAAAGCGCATTTTCCTGATGGCGCCGATCCACCACCACTTCGAGAAGCTGGGATGGTCGGAACCGACCATTGTCATCCGCTTCTGGATCATCTCCGTCATGCTGGCCATCCTTGGCCTCGCGACGCTGAAGCTGAGATAGGGGAGGTCGCTTGATCCCGGTTCGCGGCTTCGAAGGCAAGACCGTCGCGGTCTTCGGGCTGGCCCGGACCGGACTGGCCGCCGCGCGCGCCCTCCTGGCCGGAGGTGCGGAGGTGGCGGTTTGGGATGAGCGCGCCCAGGGCCTGGCCGCAGCGCAGGCGGAAGGGTTCCAGATTGTCGATCTCTCGGTCGCCGAATGGTCCCAGTTCGACGCCCTTATGCTTTCGCCGGGCGTGCCGCTGACCCATCCTGAGCCCCACTGGACCGTTCAGATGGCCCGACAGGCCGGGGTCGAAATCCTTGGTGATGTCGAGCTCTTCGCCCGCAGCGTCAACCTGGCCCCTGCGCACAAGCGCCCGCACATCGTTGCCATCACCGGCACCAACGGAAAATCGACCACCACGGCCCTGATCGGCCATGTCTGCGCCCAGGCGGGCCGGGATACCCGCATCGGCGGCAATATCGGGGTGGGGGTCCTGGACCTGCCCGACATGCACGGCGGCGCGGTCTACGTCTTGGAGCTCTCCTCCTACCAGCTCGACCTCACCTCGAGCCTGAAGCCGGACGTTGCCGTCCTGCTCAACATCTCGCCGGATCACCTGGACCGCCATGGGGGCATGGAGGGCTACGTGGCCGCCAAGCGTCGGATCCTCCTGAACCAGGGCCCGGGGGACACCTCGGTCATCGGGGTCGACGATCCTTGGGGGCAGAGGATCTGCACCGAGGCGAAGTCGGCGAACCGCCGGACCATCATGCCGGTCTCCGCCTCCAAATCTATCGGCCGGGGCGTCTACGCCCTGCAGGGCCAGTTGTATGACGCCACCGGGGACAGGGCGGTGCAGGTCGCCGACCTCAACCGTGCGCGCTCGCTTCCTGGCCGCCACAACTGGCAGAACGCAGCGGCAGCCTACGCTGCGGTCCGGGGCCTGGGCGTCCCCCCCGCCGACATCGCCGATGGCCTGCTCAGCTTTCCGGGGCTGGCCCACCGGATGGAGACCGTCGGGCATATCCGGGGCGTGCGCTTCGTGAATGACTCAAAAGCCACCAACAGTGATGCGGCCCGCCAGGCCCTTTCCAGCTATGGGCGAGTCTACTGGATCGCCGGGGGGCGGGCCAAGGAAGGCGGGATCGAGTCCCTCTCCGACCTCTTCCCGCGGGTGGCGCGCGCCTATCTGATCGGGGAGGCAGCAGGGGATTTCGCCCAGACCCTCGAGGGCAAGGTCCCCAACGTCGCCTGCACCCACCTCGGTGCAGCGGTGGCCCGGGCCTTCGCCGACGCCCAGGCGTCCGGGGAGGGCGGCATCGTGCTCCTGTCGCCGGCGTGCGCTTCCTTCGACCAGTTTGTGGACTTCGAGGCCCGGGGCGAGGCCTTCCGCGAGGCCGTCTGCGAACTGGCCGGGGTGGTGGCTGCTGGCGGGGCTGAAGCATGAGCCCGAATCCCGCTCACCAGGCCTTCGCCCGGTCCGACCGCACCCGCATCGGGGTCTGGTGGTGGACCATGGACCGCTGGCTGCTGGGTGCGGTGGCCGTCCTGATGGTCCTTGGTGTTACGATGTCATTCTCCGCGAGTCCCGCCGCTGCGGCCCGGATGAATGTCGGCGACCCCTTCCACTTCGCCCTGAGGCAGTGCGTGTTCGCCGCCGCCGGTGCAACCATACTGATCGGTGCCTCTCTCCTCGATGATCGCGGGGTCCGCAGGGCGGCCTTCTTCATCTACCTGGCGGCCATCCTCATCATGGCGGCACTGCCCTTCATCGGGCACAGCGCCAAGGGCGCGACGCGATGGCTCGAACTCGGCGGCTTTTCCCTGCAGCCGTCCGAATTCATGAAGCCCGCCCTGATCGTCCTGGTCGCCTGGATGTTCGCAGAGGCGCAGAAAGGGCAGGGGGTGCCGGGGGTGACCATCGCCTTCGCTCTCTACGGGGTTTCCGTGGCCCTGCTGCTGATCCAGCCGGACGTGGGGCAGACCATCCTGATCTCGGTGGCTTTCGGTGCCGCCTTCTGGATGGCGGGAGTGCCGATCTCCTGGGTGATGGGGCTGGGTGTCTTCACCGTCGGCGGCCTTATGTCGACCTATTTCCTGTTTCCCCACGTGGCCAGTCGCGTGAACCGGTTCATCAACCCGGAGGCTTCCGACACTCACCAGGTGGACCGCGCTGCCGAGGCCATCGCTGCGGGAGGCCTATTCGGCCGGGGACCAGGCGAGGGGGTCATGAAGCGTCACGTGCCGGATCTGCACACCGACTTCATCTATTCCGTCGCGGCCGAGGAATACGGGCTCATCTTCTCCCTGATCCTGATCGGCCTCTTCGCCTTCCTGGTGATCCGCGGGCTCCATCGAGCCCTGAAGCTCTCCGATCCCTTCCAGCAGGTCGCGGCCGCGGGCCTCTTCGTCCTGGTTGGCGAGCAGGTCCTGATCAATGTGGCCGTGAACCTTAACCTGATCCCCACCAAGGGTATGACCCTTCCCTTCATCTCCTATGGAGGGTCCTCGATGCTGGCGATCTGCCTGACCCTGGGTCTGGCCCTCGCCCTGACCCGCAGCCGCCCGGGCGCCTACGCCCAGGCCTGAGCCGCCTTCGCCCCTACCCAACCCTCCGGGAGTCCCTTAAACCCTGCCCATGCAGAAGATCGCTGTCGTCGCCGCTGGAGGAACAGGCGGACACCTGTTCCCGGCCCAGGCCCTCGCGGAGGCCCTGATCGCCCGGGGCTGGCGGATCATCCTGGCCAGTGACGAGCGCGTCGCCGCCCTGGCGGAGTCCTTCCCGGCCGAGCGTCGGATCGGCCTGTCGGCCCGCACCTTCCGCCCTGGCGACGTTCTCGGCATGATCCGGGCGGGCGTCGCCATCTTCGCCGGCATCATGCAGGCCCGTGCGGCCTATCGCGAGATTCGGCCCGACGTCGTGATCGGCTTTGGCGGCTACCCGTCCGCGCCAGGCCTGCTCGCCGCCATGACGCAGAACCGGCCGACCGTCCTGCACGAGCAGAACGCGGTCATGGGGCGCGCCAACCGCCGCCTCGCCGGTCGCGTCCGCGCCGTGGCCTGCGCCTTTCCGATCCTGCAGAAGGCCCCCCCCGGCGTGGCCGAGCGCGCGGTCGTCGTGGGCAATCCTGTGCGGGCGGAAATCCGCGCCATCGCCGATGTTCCCTATGACCCGCCTTCCGAGACGGGCCCGATACGTCTGCTCATCACCGGTGGCAGCCAGGGCGCCCGGCTCCTGTCCGAGTTGATGCCCGCCGCCATCGCCGCCCTGCCGGAAGCCTTGCGCGATCGGCTTGAGGTCCAGCAGCAGACCCGCAAGGAAAGCCTCGACCTTGCCCGGCGGGTCTATGCCGACGCCAACGTCAAGGCCGAGATCGCTCCCTTTTTCCGCGACATGGCTGGCCGCCTGAAGGTGGCACACCTGGTGATCGGCAGGTCCGGCGCCGGCTCAGTCTGCGAGTTCGCGATCGCTGGCCGCCCGGCCATCCTCGTGCCGCTGGCGGTCGCCCTGGATGACGACCAGGGCCAGAACGCGCAGGTCATGGCGGATGCCGGCGGCGCCGTGGTTGCCCGGGAGGACCAGCTGACCGTGGAGACCATGTCCAAGGCCCTCGAAAAGCTTCTGTCTCAGCCCGACAGGCTGGTCCGGATGGCTGAGGGCGCCCGCAGCCTCTCCCGGCCCGACGCCGCCGAACGCCTGGCCGACCTGGTCGAGGCCGTCGCTGCAGAAGGACGTCGCGGATGAACCGCAGAAGGCCCACCCCCTTCGACATCGGGCCCGTCCACTTCGTCGGGATCGGCGGGATCGGCATGAGCGGCATCGCCGAGATCATGCTGCGGGTCGGCTATACGGTGCAGGGCTCGGACGCCCGCGCCAACGCCAATACCGAGCGCCTTGAGAAGCTGGGCGCCCGCATCTTCATCGGCCAGCAGGCCGGCAATCTCGGGGCCGCCTCCGCCGTGGTCTATTCGACGGCGATCCGGCCCGATAATCCCGAGCTGGTCGAGGCCCGCAGCCGCCGCCTGCCCCTGGTCCGCCGCGCCGAGATGCTGGCCGAGCTCATGCGCCTGCAGTTCTCGGTGGCGGTGGGCGGGACCCACGGCAAGACCACCACCACCTCGATGATCGCCGCCCTGCTGGACGCTGGCGGCCTGGATCCCACCGTGATCAACGGGGGGATCATCAATGCCTATGGCGCCAACGCCAAGGTGGGGCAGGGGGACTGGATGGTCGTGGAGGCCGACGAGTCTGACGGCACCTTCCTGCGGTTGAGGGCCACCTGCGCCGTCGTCACCAACATCGACCCCGAGCACCTCGACCACTACGGTTCCTTCGACGCCGTCCGGCGGGCCTTCCGCGAGTTCGTGGAGAGCGTTCCCTTCTATGGCTTCGCCGCCGTCTGCACGGACCATCCGGAGGTCCAGGCCATGGTCGCCCGGGTCGAGAACCGGCACCTGGTGACCTATGGCGTGAATCCCCAGGCCGAGGTCCGGGCCGAGCATATCGAGATGGGACCGGACGGCTGTCGGTTCGACGTCGTTATCCGGCCCCATGAGGGTCCCGCCCTGGAATGGCCCGGCCTGCACCTGCCCATGGCAGGACACCACAATGTGCTGAACGCCCTCGCGGCCATCGCGGTCGCCCGCGAACTGGGAGTCGGTGAAGACGATATACGCAGCGGTCTTGCGGGATTCGGCGGTGTGCGCCGGAGGTTCACCACAACCGGCGTCGCCCGGGGTGTCCGCATCGTCGATGACTACGGCCATCACCCGGTCGAGATCGCTGCCGTCCTGCAGGCGGCCCGGGCGGTCACCGGGGGGCGGGTCGTGGCGGTGGTCCAGCCCCACCGGTATTCCCGCCTGAAAGACCTGTTCCAGGACTTCTGTTCCTGTTTCAACGACGCCGACACGGTCATCGTCTCAGATGTCTACGCGGCGGGTGAGGCCCCCCTGGAAGGCGCCAGCCGGGACTCCCTCGTCGAGGGCCTCAGGCGCCATGGGCACCGCAGGGTCCTGGCGCTTTCCGGCCCTGACGCCCTCGCGGCCCTGGTCGGTGCCGAGACCTCGCCCGGCGACCTCGTGATCTGCCTGGGCGCGGGAGACATCACCGCCTGGGCCTACGCCCTGCCTGGCCAGCTCGAGGCCCTGGCCCCGTGAGCTGGCGGGACCGGCTGCCAGAGGTTCGCGGGCGCCTGCTCAGGGACGAGCCCCTTGCCCCCTTCACTTGGTTGCGGGTTGGCGGACCGGCCGACGTCCTGTTCCTGCCGGCCGACGAAGCGGACCTGGCCGGCTTCCTGGCCGCGCTCGACCCGGCTATGCCGGTCACGCCCCTGGGCGTCGGCTCCAACACCCTGGTGCGTGACGGGGGCGTTGAGGGCGTTGTCATACGCCTGGCGGGCCGGGCCTTCTCCCGGATCGAGCGGGTGGGAGACCGGCGGCTCACGGCCGGCGCGGCGGCCCTTGACGCCCATCTCGCCCGGGAAGCGGCGGCGGCCGGGCTGGCGGGCCTGGAGTTCTACCGGGGCGTACCCGGCTCCATCGGCGGGGCCCTGGTAATGAACGCCGGATGCTATGGTGCCGAAACGGCGGATGTCCTGGTCGAGGCCCGGGCGGTGGCCCGCGACGGGCGGATCGTCACCCTTCCGGCGGCAGAGATGGGATTCAGCTACCGGCGCAGCGCCAGGGCGGCCGCGGGCGACCTGATCTTCACGGCCGGCCTGTTCGAGGGGCAACCCGATGATCCGGGAGCGATCACCGCCCGGATGGACGAGATCACCCATCGCCGCGAGGCCAGCCAGCCCATCCGCGAGAAGACCGGCGGATCGACCTTCAAGAACCCAGAGGGGCATTCGGCCTGGAAGCTGGTGGACGAGGCCGGATGGCGGGGTCGGCCCTTTGGCGGCGCTATGTTCTCGCCCCAGCACGCCAATTTCCTGATCAACAGCGGCGAGGCGACGGCGGCGGACCTCGAGGGCCTGGGCGAGGCGGTGCGCGCCGACGTCGAGGCCAGGACGGGGGTCCGCCTGGAGTGGGAGATCCGCCGCATCGGTCGTCCGGCGTCCGCGCCTTGACAGCCACCGCCGTCCGCGCGACGCCCCGGCCCGTCCTTCTTCTGGAGTTCGCCCATGCCAGAGCCTGATTCCCGCCCGCTGGCCGGTCGTCACGTCGCGGTCCTTCTTGGCGGCCTGTCCTCGGAGCGCGAGGTGAGCCTGGTCTCCGGCACCGCCTGCGCCGACGCCCTCGAGCGCCTGGGCGCCCGGGTGTCCCGGGTTGATGCTGGCCGCGACCTGGCCGAGGTGCTGGTCCGTGTCTCTCCGGACGTCTGCTTCAACGCCCTGCACGGCGTCTGGGGAGAGGACGGCTGCGTCCAGGGCGTCCTGGAGACCCTCGGTCTGCCCTATACCCATTCCGGCGTCCTGGCCTCGGCCCTGGCCATGGACAAGACCCGCGCCAAGGCGGTCCTTTCCGCGGCCGGTGTGACCGTGCCGGGAGGCGGGCTGTACGATCGGCACCTGGCCGCCGCAGGCCATGTCATGCCCCCACCCTATGTCATCAAGCCTAACGCCGAGGGTTCGTCGGTCGGGGTCTTCATCGTCCAGGCGGGTGCCAACACCCCTCCGCAGGCGATTGCAGTCGCCGACTGGGCCCTGGGCGAAGAGGTCCTAGTCGAGCCCTACATCCCGGGGCTTGAGCTCGCTGTCGGGGTCATGGACGGCCGGGCGATGATGGTGACCGAGATCGTGCCCGCCTCTGGCTTCTACGACTATGAGGCCAAGTATGGCGAAGGGGGCTCTACCCACGTGCTTCCGGCCCGGATTTCCCCTCAAGTGGCCGACCGGGCCCGTCGCCTGGCTGAGATCTCCCACGCGGCCCTGGGCTGTTCCGGTGTGACCCGTTCGGACCTTCGTTATGACCCCGTTAACGACATTCTGGTTCTTCTGGAAGTGAACACGCAGCCCGGAATGACGCCGACCTCACTCGTCCCCGAGCAGGCCGCCGCAATCGGTGTGGCGTTCGACCAATTGGTGCTCTGGATCACGGAGGACGCCCATGCCCGCGGCCATGCGGGGAGGATCGTCGGCTAGGCCGACCGGGCAGGGTGCAGCGCAAGCCGCAGCCCGGGGCCGCGGGGCCGCGCCTGCTGGCGGACCCTCTGCGGCGGCCATCCTGCTGGCGGCTCTCGCGGTCATCCTGGCGGCTCTGGTCCTGATCCTTGCCACTGGCGGACGGGGTGCCCGCATGGCCCAGGCCGTCCGTACGGACATCGCCCAGCGTCTCGCGGCTTCAGGTTTCCGGCTCGATAACGTCCGGGTCAAGGGTGCCTCCCCCCTTGCGACCGGCGATATCCTGAAGGCCGCCGGGCTCTATAAGGGTCAGCCGCTGGCCGACATGGACCTGGACGTCATCCGCCAACGGATCGAGTCGGTGGGCTGGGTTCACGACGTCAGGGTCGTGCGGCTCCTCCCCGATACCCTCCTCATCCAGGTGGTCGAGCGTCGCCAGCTTGCCGTCTGGCAGTCCGCAGGGCAGCGGCAGGTCATCGACGTCCGGGGCGCCGCGATCCCGGAGGCTGACCCGGCCCAATTCGCAGGCCTGCCCCTGGTCGTGGGTGCAGGCGCGGACAAGGCGGCGGCCGCCATTCTTCTTGAATTGAGCCGGCGTCCGTCGGTTCTGTCCCAGGTGGAGGCCCTGGTCCGGGTGGACCAGAGGCGCTGGGACCTGAGACTCAGGTCAGGGGGGCTGATCCAGCTGCCTGCCCTTGATGAGGCCGCCGCGCTACGGCGGCTGGATGAACTGGACCGGACGTCGGGGCTGATGCGCATCGGCTTCGAACGCCTGGACCTGCGGGACCCGGCCGTGATGGCCGTGCGCCCGAGGACCGGAGGGGCGGTTGCCGCCTCGCCGGAGCTGCCGCCAGAAGCGGCGTCAAAGGGATGATGGGGGTTTCAGGTGGCCATGATTGAAGCGCGTCGGGAGTCCCGGGATGGCCTGAAGGCGGCCCTGGGGCGACAGGCTGTCACCGCTGCAGTGGACCTCGGTGCCAGCAAGGTCGCCTGCTTCATCATGAAGCCGGACGGAGTCCGGCGGGTCGACCGGACCCTGACCACCGCCGGCGTGGCCCACGTCCAGTCCCGGGGAGTTCGCAACGGATCGATCATCAATATCGACGAAGCCTCCGAGGCGGTAGCCCAGGCTGTTGAGCGCGCCGAGAGCATGGCAGAGGTCCGCGTTCAGGGCGTCACCGTCACCACTGCGGGCGGGCAGCTTGCGGGACGCCGGGTGGCAGGACGGGTCTCCCTCGGCGCCCGGCCGATCTCCGATGACGACCTCGCCCGGGCCATCCGTTCGGCCATGACCCAGCTGAAGCTGCAGGACCGCAAGGCCATCCATATCCTGCCGGTGTCCTGGAGCGTTGACGCGCAGTCGGGTATCCGGGATCCCCGCCAGATGTTCGGACGCATATTGGGCGTCGAGCTGCTGGTGGTGACCATCACCGAGGCGGCCTACCGGGTCCTGGCGACCTGCGTCGAGCGGGCCCACCTGACCTTCGAGGGCGTCGCCGCCGCGCCCTTCGTCTCGGCCCTCGCAGCCCTCGAGGAAGACGAGATGGATCTGGGCGCCGTCTGCATAGACATGGGCGGAGGCTCAACCTCTGCGGCCATCTTCTCAGGTGGCAGTCTGCTGCATGTCGAGACTGTTCCGGTGGGCGGCCAGCATGTGACCTCCGACATCGCCCGGGGCCTGTCCACCTCCTGGGCCGGTGCAGAGCGCATCAAGACGCTGCATGGCTCGGCCATTGCCTCGGCCAACGAGGACAAGGAGATGATCGAGGCTCCGCCTCGAGGGGACGACCCGGGAGCCGGTCCAGTGATTGCCCCCAGGTCCCTCCTGAAGGGCATCATCGCCCCCCGGGTCGAGGAAACCATGGAACTCCTGCGCGACCGCCTCAAGGCGTCGGGTGCCTCCGTCGAGTTGGGTGCCGGGCTGATCCTGACGGGCGGCGCGAGCCAGCTGGCGGGGGTCCGCGAGGTCGCCCTGAGGGTCTTTGACCGGCCAGTCCGGCTGGGCCGTCCGCGCCGGGTCCCCCATCTTGCTGACGCAGCCTCGGGACCGGCCTTCTGCGCTGCCGCGGGAGTTCTCCAGAGGGCCGCCTTCGGCCCCCGGGAAGCTGTGGCCGCCCGCGCCCTGGTCAATCTCGGCGTCCGCCGCGAATCCCTGGATTCACGCACCAACCCGATGATTCGCGCCGCCGTCTGGCTGAGAGATAACCTCTGAGGCGCTGGTGCCGCCCTAGCGTCGCAAAACCGTCGATTTTGTGCACAGGAAAGCGTGTCCAAGCCTCGACGGGCCTCCGACTCGGGCTAAGCCATTAACACCAAATTAAGAGCGATGGGGGGACTGTTAACCCTGTCGTCGGACCGGTTCGGCTGGGCGTTCCAGCGGGCCGGAGAAACGTCTGACGGAGGACGCGAGGGTCTCATGGCAATTGCACTTTCCGCGCCGCGCGCGACCGAACTCAAGCCGCGCATCGTCGTCTTCGGCGTTGGAGGCGCAGGCGGGAACGCCGTCAACAACATGATCGACGCCGGCCTGGAGGGCGTTGAGTTCGTGGTCGCCAACACCGACGCCCAGCAGCTGGCCTTTGCCAAGACCGACCGCCGCATCCAGCTTGGGGTCACCGTGACCCAGGGCCTCGGCGCCGGGGCTCATCCCGAGGTGGGAATGAGCGCCGCCGAAGAGTCTATCCCCGAGATCGGTGAGCACCTCGACGGCGCCCACATGGTCTTCATCACCGCTGGCATGGGCGGCGGCACGGGCACCGGCGCGGCGCCGATCATCGCCAAGGCCGCCCGCGAGCGCGGCATTCTGACTGTTGGTGTTGTCACCAAGCCCTTCCATTTTGAAGGCCGTCACCGGATGCGCCTGGCCGACAGCGGCATTTCCGAGCTGCAGCGGTATGTCGACACCCTGATCGTCATCCCGAACCAGAACCTGTTCCGTGTTGCCAACGAGCGGACGACCTTCGCCGAAGCCTTCGGCATGGCCGACCAGGTTCTGCATTCCGGCGTCCGGTCCATCACCGACCTGATGGTGCTGCCCGGCCTGATCAATCTCGACTTCGCCGATGTCCGCACGGTCATGACCGAGATGGGCAAGGCGATGATGGGCACTGGCGAGGCCGAGGGCGAAGACCGCGCCCTGATGGCCGCCAATAACGCCATCCAGAACCCGCTGCTGGACGAAGTCTCCCTGCGCGGCGCCAAGGCCGTCTTGGTCAACGTCACCGGCGGCCTCGACATGACCCTGCTGGAGGTCGACGAAGCCGCCAACGCCATTTCGGAGCAGGTGGACCCCGAGGGCAACATCATCTTCGGCGCCGCCTTCGACCCGTCCCTCGACGGCAGGATCCGCGTCTCGGTCGTTGCCACCGGCATGGACGGGGCGTCCATGTCGGCCATTGAGCCGCGTCCTACCCGGACGATCTCCCAGCCGCCGGCCCTTCGCTTCGCCGATCCTGTCGCCGCCCAGGCGCTGCCTGAGCTGGCGTCCCGGGCCCAGTCCGTCGAGGCCGAGGCCAGGTTCGAGCCCGCGGCTCCGGCGATGATCTTCTCCGCGCCCGAGCCGGCGCCTGTCGAGCCCGCCCTGTTCTCGGATGCGGCCGGCCCGGCTCCGGAGTTCCTGGCCCCCAAGCAGGGCGACCTCCTCTCGGCGTCAGCCACCCTTGCACCTGTGGCCACCGCTGAGCCTGGTCCCTCGATCCGGCCCCTCGAACCTGCCGTGAAGAAGATCATCGATCCCATGGTCGCCGATGACGACGACTTCGACAGCATCTTCCCGACATCCATCGCCCCGCCGCCAGCCAAGGCGGGCGGCTTTCGTCTCTGGGGCCCCAAGCGCCCGGCGCGCTTTGATCCGCCGCCCGCGACGGCGGCTTCGCCCCGCGCCGGTGGTGCCCTGCCTTCCGAGGCGCCTGGAGAGGCGGCCGTGCCGGAAGGTGAGGACCTGAACATCCCGGCCTTCCTGCGCCGCCTGGCGAACTAGGCCCCTCACGGGACGTCAGAATTATAGGGCCCGCCGGTTCTCCGGTGGGCCCTTTCCATTTCCGCAATCCTTCAGGATTCAATGGGCTTAGCCCTGGAAACATTACGAAACGCAACGTGTTTTGCGGCACTGCAGCAAGCCGCTTATCTCCCGGGCTGACAGAATGTTTGTTCGTCCCTGTCACCCGGAGACTTGTCTTGGCCGAAGTTACGTTCCAGCACACCGTCAGCAGCCCCGTGCGGTTCGCCGGGATCGGCGTTCACACGGGTGCCCACGCCCGGGTCGTCGTACTGCCTGCGCCTGCCGGTGTCGGGGTGGTCTTCGTGCGGACGGACATCTGCGACCAGGATAACCGGGTTCCCGTCAGCGGCGAGGCGGTCTGCAAGACCCAGCTGGGGACTGTGATCACCAATGCGGCCGGCGTTACGGTCGCCACCATCGAGCACCTGATGGCCGCCCTCGTCATGGTTGGTGTGGACAATGCCCTTATCGAGATCGACGGCCCCGAGATGCCGATCATGGACGGCTCCGCCCTCGACTTCGTCCACGGGCTCGACGCCGCGGGTCTGACCCGGCAGGGAAAGCTTCGTCAGTACATTGAGATCCTCGACTTGGTCGAGGTGATCGAGGGCGACAAGCGCGCGGCCCTGCGTCCGGCGGACGGCTTTGAAGTGGCCTTCGAGATCGCCTTCGCCTCCCGCGCCATTGGCCGGCAGGCCGTGGACCTGAAGATGGATGGCGAAGCCTTCCGTCGAGAGCTTGCCGACTGCCGCACCTTCGGTTTCCTGCATGAGGTCGAGGCCTTGAGGGCCATGGGCCTGGCCCGGGGCGGCTCGATGGACAACGCCGTCGTGATTGACGGCGATGAGATCCTGAACGCTGAGGGCCTGCGCCGGCCTGACGAATTCGTCCGCCATAAGGCCCTTGACGCGATTGGCGATCTCTTCGTCCTCGGAGCACCCGTCATCGGCCGGTTCGAAGGCGTCCTGGCCGGTCACGCCCTGAACAATGCCGTGGTTCGGGCCCTGCTGGCCTCGCCCCACGCCTGGCGGATGCGCACCCTGGCCCCGCAAATGGCCGAAGCGGTCTGAGCCGCGCCGTGGACATTGGCGTCGGCTCCGGCGTCGTGTAGAACCTTTACCGGTCAGGCGCGGGGGCGCGCTCTTGTCCTTTGAGGTGATGGTGTCCGTGCTTCTCAGATCCTGGACCGCGCCGGCCCTCGTGGCCCTTGCGGCAGTACTCGCCCTTTCGGGATGCGCCGCCCAGCCCAAGAAGCAGCGCCTTGTCTACGAGGAGCGGCCTGTTGAGCTGCTCTACTCCACGGGGTCCGCGCGCCTGGATGCGCGCCAGTGGGCCCAGGCCGTGGACTACTTCTCAGAGGTTGAGCGCCAGCACCCCTACTCGGAGTGGTCCCGCCGGGCGATCCTGATGACCGCTTATGCCAACTACCAGGCAGGGAATTACATCGAGGCGATCGGCGATGCGGACCGGTTCCTGTCGCTCTATCCGGGCAACCCCTCTGCCGGTTATGCCCACTACCTCAAGGCCATCTGCTACTTTGACCAGATCGTCGACGTGGGCCGTGACCAGGCCTCGACTGGACAGGCGCTCGCGGCCCTGCGGGATGTTGCGCAGAGGTATCCGCAGACCGAGTACGCCGCCGACGCCCGGTTGAAGATCGACATGGTCAATGACCAGCTCGGGGGCAAGGAGATGTCCGTGGGGCGGTATTACCTCCGGAACGGTGACACGCTGGCGGCCATTGGGCGTTTCCAGACCGTCCTGCAACGCTACCAGACGACCACCCACGCTCCCGAGGCACTGTATCGCCTGGTCGAGGCCAACCTCACCCTGGGCCTCGCTGAGGAGGCCAAGCGCAATGGCGCTGTCCTGGGCTTCAACTATCCCGGTGATTATTGGTACAGCGAGGCCTACAGCCTCCTGACCTCCAAGGACCTGAAACCTGCTGTGGTTCCCAATGCGAAAGCCAAGCGCGGGTTCCAGCTACCCTTCTCCAAGGATCCCGCCAAGACCCTCCCACCCGCCGTCGCCGAGGCGCCCCGGCCCCCCGGGGCGGGCTGACCCGTCTCCGACGCTCGGGCGGACTTCCCGTCCAGCCGATTCGCGGCGAACCTGTCCCCATGCTCACCGGCCTCTGGATCCGCGATGTCGTCCTGATCGAGAGCCTGGACCTGGTCGTAGGTCCAGGGCTGACGGCCCTCACGGGTGAGACCGGCGCCGGCAAGTCCATCCTCCTCGACGCCCTGGGTCTTGCGACCGGCACCCGGGCGGAATCGGGCCTGGTCCGCCAGGGGGCCAGCCAGGCCAGCGCCGCCGCAGCCTTTTCCCTTCCTCCGGGCCATGCGGTCTGGAGCCTCCTCGAGGCCCGGGGGCTTGAAGCTGCGCCTGGCGAGGACCTGATCCTGCGCCGCGTCCTGGCCGCCGATGGCCGGAGCCGGGCCTTCATCAACGACCAGCCCGCCAGCGTCGCCGCCCTGCGGGAGATCGGCGCCCTGCTGGTCGAGGTTCACGGCCAGCATGAAACGGTCGGTCTGCTGGATTCGCGCACCCATCGGGACCTGCTCGACGCCTTTGGTGGATGCACCGATGCGGTCCGCAGGACCGGCGAGACCTGGAAGGCCTGGCGCGAGGCGGAGGCGGCCCTGGAGGCCCTGACCCGCGACGCTGCCGCGAGCGCCGCTGAGGCCGAGGAGGCCTCGCGTATCCTGGCCGAACTGGACCAGCTAGCGCCCGAGGCCGGGGAGGAGGCCGCCCTGGCCGAGACCCGCGCCGTCCTCGGGGCGGCAGAGAAGGCCTTGGCCGACATCTCCCAGGCCGGCGAAGCCCTGGACGGCCTGTCCGCGCGTCTGGCCGGTGCCCTCCGGGCCCTGGGCCAGGCCCGAAGCCGGGCCCTGCAGGCGGGGGCGGATGCGGAGGGTGCGGCTGTACAGCGCCTGGCCGAGGCGGAATCCGCCCTCGATTCTCTTTTCAGTGGTCTCCAGGAAGCCGAGTCCTCCGTCGAAGCGGCCGCGACGGCCTTTGCCTTCCGTCCCGACGACCTTGAGACGGCGGAGGAGCGCCTGTTCGCCCTGCGGGCGGCGGCCCGGAAGCTGGGGTGTGCGGTGGAAGAGCTGCCCGTACGCCGTAAGGCCCTCGCCGAGCGCCTGGCGCGCCTGGAGTCGGGTGACGCCCAGGCCAGTGCCGTCCGGCAGGCCGCCCTGCAGGCGCAATCTGCTTATCTTGAGGCCGCGGGAGCCCTGTCGGCGGCGCGGCGCCTGGCCGCCGACGCCCTGTCCCGGGCGGTCGAGGCCGAACTTCCGCCCCTCAAGCTCGAGCGGGCCCGGTTCCGGGTCGGGCTGACGCCCCTGGCGCCAGACCGCTCCGGCCCGGGAGGCTCCGACCGGGTCGGGTTCGAGGTTGCCACCAACCCGGGCGCGCCCTTCGGCGACCTGACCACCGTGGCCTCGGGCGGGGAACTCTCCCGCTTCGCCCTGGCCCTCAAGGCCTCCCTGGCGGGCCGGGGGGGAGAGCCGCCCCTGATGATCTTCGACGAGGTGGACCAGGGGGTCGGGGGCGCCGTGGCCGACGCCGTAGGAAAGAGGCTGAAGCGCCTGGCCGCCGAGGGTCAGGTCCTTGTGGTCACCCACTCCCCCCAGGTGGCGGCCCGGGCCGACGCCCACTGGCGCATCGCCAAGGCCGGCGACGCGGAGGGCCTGCGCACCGGGGTCGAGATCCTGGACCCCATCGCCCGGGAAGAGGAGATCGCCCGCATGCTGGCCGGAGCCCAGATAACGGACGAGGCGCGTGCCGCAGCCCGGGCCCTGATGCATGCCTGAGATCCCCGTCTCCGACCTGACCGAGGCGCAGGCGGCCGAAGACCTGACCCGGCTGGCCGACGCGATCGCCGCCCATGACCTGGCCTATCACCAGGCCGATGCGCCGGTCATCTCGGACGCCGACTACGACGCCCTACGCCAGCGCAATGCCGGGATCGAGGCCCGCTTCCCCCATCTGATGCGGGAAAACTCCCCGTCCTTCCGGGTCGGCTCGGTGCGGTCGGACCAGTTCTCGGCGGTCGAGCACGGCGTGCCCATGCTGTCCCTGGACAACGCCTTCTCCGACGCCGAGGCGGAGGAGTTCGACGCCCGTATCCGGCGGTTCCTGCGGCTCGACGAGTCCGCCATCGCCTACACGGCGGAGCCCAAGATCGACGGGCTCTCGGCCTCCCTGCGCTACGAGGGCGGCGTCCTGGTGCGCGGCGCCACCCGGGGTGACGGCCGGGTGGGCGAGGACGTCACCGCCAACCTCCTCACCATCAGCGACATTCCCCGTCGCCTGGCCGGGGAAGGCTGGCCCGATGTCGTCGAGGTGCGGGGCGAGGTCTATCTCTCCCACGCCGCCTTCGCCGAACTGAACGCCCAGGCCGAGGCCGCCAGCCAGAAGACCTACGCCAACCCCCGCAACGCCGCCGCCGGCTCCCTGCGGCAGATCGACCCGCGGATCACCGCCACCCGGCCCCTTGGCTTCTTCGCCTATGCCTGGGGGGAGGTCAGCGCCCCCTTCGCCCCGGCCCAGTGGGAGGCCCTTGCGCGGCTCAAGGCCTGGGGCTTCGCTACCACGCCCCAGTCGCGCCGGGTCGAGGGTGCGCAGGGCCTGCTGGAAGCCTATCGGGAGATGGAGGCGGCGCGGCCGCACCTGGGCTTTGACATCGACGGCGTGGTCTACAAGGTCGACCGGCTGGACTGGCAGCAGAGGCTGGGCTTCGTCACCCGCACGCCGCGCTGGGCTGTCGCCCGCAAGTTCCCCGCTGAGCAGGCCCGGACCGTGCTCATGGCCATCGACCTGCAGGTGGGGCGCACCGGGGCGGTGACGCCGGTGGCCCGCCTGACCCCGGTGACGGTGGGCGGGGTGGTGGTGGAGAACGCCACCCTGCACAATGCCGACGAGATCGCCCGAAAGGACATCCGGGTCGGAGACACGGTCATCCTCCAAAGGGCCGGGGACGTCATTCCCCAGATTGTCGGCGTGGTGGCCTCCGAGCGGCCTGACCCCCCGCCGCCGCCCTTCGAATTCCCCGGGACCTGTCCCTGTCCCCTGGCCACGCCCCTGGTGCGCGAGACCACCGCCTCGGGCGCCGAGACGGTGGTGCGCCGCTGCTCGGGGGAGTTCGCCTGTCCCTTCCAGCGCATCGAGCACCTGCGCCACTTCGTCTCCCGCCGGGCCTACGACATCGAGGGCCTGGGCGAGAAACAGCTGGCGGCCTTCTTCGACCTGGGGTGGGTGCGCGAGCCCGCCGACATCTTCCGCCTGGCCCGGGACGCCGGACGGCTGGACGAACTGCGGACCCTGGACGGCTACGGCGAGACCAGCGTCGCCAACCTGGTCGCCGGCATCGAGGCGCGCCGGGCCATCCCCTTTGACCGCTTCATCTTCGGCCTGGGCATCCGCCATATCGGCGAGACGACGGCCATGGTCCTGGCCCGGGGCTACGGCTCGGCGCAGGCCTTCCTCGCCGCCATGGACCGGGTGGCCGAGCGGGATCCTGAGGCCATGGAGGAGCTGGACGCTCTCGACCAGGTGGGCGGCGCCGTCATCGAGGCCGCCGCGGCCTATTTCGGCGAGGCCCACAACCGCCGGATCGTCAGCGAGCTGGCGGCGGAACTGACCATCCGCGACGCCGAGGCCCCCCGCAGCGACACCGCCGTGGCCGGCAAGACCGTGGTCTTCACCGGTGCCCTTGAGCGCATGACCCGCGACGAGGCCAAGGCCCGGGCCGAGGCCCTTGGCGCCAAGGTGGCGGGCTCGGTGTCGAAGAAGACCGACATCGTCGTCGCCGGTCCGGGGGCCGGGTCAAAGCTGAAGACGGCCGAGGCCCTCGGGATCCAGGTCCTGACGGAGGCGGAGTGGCTGGAGATGATCGGCGACGCGCCTTCTTCATAAGAAGGGCAACGGGCGCTCCGATTCATCCCCCGAGGGGGAGGTGGACTGGGGCACCAGCGCCGGGGCCGCAGAGGGCT
>Ga0209598_10001120_pt1 | contig 21888 bp, 21 predicted proteins | sample M_140807_EF_Meta_FD_187317 | JGI IMG/M metagenome (GOLD analysis project Ga0209598, IMG submission 187317) | Freshwater microbial communities from Lake Montjoie, Canada to study carbon cycling - M_140807_EF_MetaG (SPAdes) (version 2) | ecosystem: Environmental > Aquatic > Freshwater > Lake...
ATCGAAAAACGGATCATCGAACGGACCGCTCCGCCGTTGCCGCAAGGCCGGTTTGCTGAGATCGGGCACGGCGACAACTGCTTTCAACGACAGCGATGCCGGAAGCGTTCCCGCCTTGGCGGCGGATATTCCACCAAACCAGGTGAGCACCTGGTACTGCTTGCCGTCGAGGACTTCCGGATGTTGCTGAGGTTGCTGGCTGACGTTTTGCAATGTGAATCCCTTGCTCTCCGGCTGAATCCCGCTGCGCAGGGAAACCTTGGAATCCTTCGGCAACCAGGCGTTGATCCGCACAGGGGCGATTTCCCCCAAGTAGGCATGCTTGCGGTTCTGATTGGCGAGTTCGAGGGTTAGGAAACCAAAACGCCGCGGGTCCGCTTCTTCTTTGGCAAGATCCGCCGCATTCGGGGCCGCCTGGGCCTGCCCGCTTGCCAACACGGTCAGCTTCAGCGCTTTGGTCAGATACTTCTGCCCGCCCACCGTGACTTCGACCGGAGGAATCTGATACTCGCCCGCGACGCTGGATCCGATGATGTAATTGAATGCGAGCGAGGTTTCCCTTTGTCCATTGATGATCGATATCTGCGTGCTCTGGCCCTGGTATTGAACCGTTAGATTTTTCACTTCGGGAATCTGCGGTTTCGCCGGCTGGCCCCCGCTGACACGGATCGAAAGATTGGCCGCCTCCCCCGCTTGCACGATCTGCGAGTCGAGCGTGACATTGACCTCAACGGCTCGGGCAACGCCTAACAAAAAGACGATCGCCACAAAAATCATGTGAAAGGGATGTTTCATGGTCACCAGGTTTTCCCTCGGGTTGAGTTGTCCATTTTACCGTTTTTCTGCTGCGGAGAAGCAGGAATCACGAATCGCTCTTCGCCCCGCAGCGACTCCAACAACTGCCTGGCTTCCTCCTGAGTCATCTCCACTGTCCGTTGCCCGCTCTGTCCTTCCGCATCATCCCCTTTCTGCCCGGCGCCATCCTTGCCCTTCTCCCCATCCTTGCCCTTCTCCCCATCCTTGCCCTTCTCGCCGTCCTTGCCCTTCTCGCCATCCTTGCCCTTCTCGCCATCCTTGCCCTTCTCGCCATCCTTGTCCTGGTCGCCGTCCTTGTCCTGGTCGCCGTCCTTGTCCTGGTCGCCGTCCTTGTCCTGGTCGTTTTTCCCCTGCTGATCCTCTTTGCCGTCCTTGCCTTCGTCGGGCTTTTGATCTTGTTGCTGATTTTCCTGATCCTTTTGTTGATCCTTGTTCGAGTCCTTCTGTTCGTTTTCCTTCTTGTCCTGATCCTTTTTCTCCTGATCTTTCTTGTCCTGATCCTGATCCTTTTGCGGCTCCTGTTTCTGTTGTTCTTTCAATTCCTTGAGCTTGCGTTCCACCAATTCCTTGTTGAATTTCGCGTCCGCATCGGATTCATCGAGGGTCAACGCATCCTGATACGCCTTCACTGCTTCCTCCCACTGTTTGATCGTTTCCTTTGGATCTTTTTCCTTGGATGCCTGACCGCAGCGATACAGGGCGTTGCCCAAATTGTAATAGGCACGTTGCTGGAGTGACGTGTCGGAAGTCTTCAGCGAATCGCGCAGGTAGTCAGCGGCTGCAGTGTAATCATTGGTCTTGTAAGCTGCCGTGCCTTGATTGTAGATCAGACGGCAATCCTCCCCGGCATCACTTGGAATCGCGTTGACAAGCAACAGAAGGGCCACAAGCGCCGGAGAAGTAATCCGGGCTATGTTCGGTGCCTTTTCACGGCGTCGATCACGCGTGAAAAATTCGACCCACAGGATCAACAGAGCCGCGCCGAGCGGCCATTGATAGCGTTCGAGAGGAATGCGTTCCTGCCGCTGATTGAGATCGGTCTTGGGAACAAGCCGGAGTTTTTCCTGATAGATCGTATTGAGCCCCTCGGCACCGCGCCCTAACGGAACATAAAGACCTTTGCTGGTCTCAGCAATCCGTTTCAGCATGCTTTCATCAAGGGATGTGCGGACAATCTGGCCGGCGGAGTCGCGCACGAAGTCACGCTGGCCGGTGCGATACTGGATCGGGATGCTCGCGCCGTCGGGACTGCCCACGCCGACCGTATAAATGACCATGCCGTTTTTGGCGGCGGATTTCGCCACATCCAGGACATCACCTTGAAGGTCCTCGCCATCGGTGATCAGCACCAGAATCCGCTGGTTGTTCTGGTTTTCATTGAACAGGCGCTCGGCCTCCTTGATGGCGCTTGCCAGGTCCGTGCCCTGATGCTGGATCATGTTGGTATTCAACATGTTCAATGAATCACGAAACGCATCGTAGTCAAGGGTCAGCGGGCACAGCGCGTAGGCACTGCCCGCAAAGGGAATCAGACCGATGCGATCGCCTTCCAACCGGTCGATGAAATCGAGAATGCCCATCCGGGCGCGCTCCAGCCGGTTCGGAGTGAGGTCCTCGGCCAGCATGCTCCGCGACGTATCCAATGCGAAAAGAATGTCAATGCCGCGCCGTTTGACTTCGCGAAATTCAAAACCTTTCTGCGGTCGGGCCAGGGCGACAAACAACAAAAACAATGCCACAAGCCAGAGAATTCTTTTCAATCGCCTGAGGCCGGGGGAAAAACCGTCCTGGAATTTTTTGCGAAAGCGCGGGTGCACGAGCTTTGCGAGATCGGCATCGCGCCGCCGGTCAAAACGAACGTAGAGAAAAACGATGCCCGCGCAGACGAACAGACCGACCAGGATCCAGATTGGTTGATGAAATTGCAATGAGTTGCTGTCCATGACGTCAGGAGATTGAAAGAAAGTATTTCACGGCAAGCGGCGGAAAATGGTTTGGCCCAGCACGCATTCCAACAGCAGCAGAAAAATGCCCGGCACGAGAAAATACAGATACAGTTCATCGTAATCCTCATACTGCTTGTGATTGCGGGTCGTGGTTTCCAATTGATTGATCACGGCGTAAATTTTCTCCAGCGAGTCGGTATCGGTGGCGCGGAATGATTTGCCGCCGGTGGTCTCGGCGATGTCCGCGAGCAGTTTTTCATCAATCTCCACCTTCACGTTTTGCAGGTGCGTCCGACCAAGAAAATCCCTGACCGGGAAGGGTGCCTCGCCGTTGGTTCCGGCCCCGATGGTGTAAACCTTGATGCCCATCGCCTTCGCGGCCTCGGCGGCGGTGAGGGGGTTGACGGAACCGGAGGTGTTGACACCGTCGGTCAGCAGAATGACAATCCGAGTCTTGGCATCGGAGTCGCGCAAGTGATCTACGGAGGAGGCAATGGCGGAACCGATCGCGGTGCCGTCCTCGACCTGACCGATCTGCACGTCGCCGAGTCGTTTGATGATCCACTCCTGATCGTGGGTCAGCGGTGCGGCAAGATAAGGGCGCCCGGCAAACGCGACCATGCCGATGCGGTCATTCGCACGTTGCGAAACAAATTTCGCCACCACATTTTTCACCACTTCAAGTCGATTGGATTGTTTTCCCTCCAATTTGAAATCAAGCGCCTCCATCGAACCGGACACGTCGAGCGTGAGCATGATGTCGATCCCGCTCGATTGGATCTCCGTGGTTCCTTTCACCAGGCGCGGACGGGAAAATGCGACGATCAACAGCGCGAAGGACAGCAGGCCAAGGAACAGGGAAAGCGCTCCGGCGTGCGAGCGGGTGCGCGCACCGGCATGCAGGGCATCATCCGTGGACGGCATGCGGATCGCCAGGGGTCGCCCCATTCGACCCTTCCACAGTGCCATCAGCGGCAGCAACAGCAGCAGCAACAGGAACCAGGGATGCGCAAGTTGAAAAGACGTGCTCATGATTCGCTTGCCTTGTTGGCGACTCTTGCCATGTGTGTCGCGGAAACAAATCCCCGGGCCGACTGGATGAGTTCCTCGCGCTGGTCGCGGGTCAATTGTCCGCCGGCGAATTTCGCGAGATCGCACGACTGCAAAAATTGCTTCAACTGCGCGGCGTTGTCGGCGATCGCCGCTTCCTCATGGACCAGAATTTCGCTGAGGAATTCCTCCGTGGTTCGGCGCGGCGCGGCGATGCCGAATCGATCGGTGATGTATTGGCGCAAGGTCGCCGCCGCACTTCCGGCAAATGCCTCGGCGCTCATGCTTTCCTTGCCACGGGCCAGAACCGCAAGTGATGTCAGAGCTTTCTCGACAGCAGACGGTCCTTCGCGCAAACGCCGGAATTTTCTCCACGCCAGCCATGCGAGAGGAACGAGTATGACAACTGCGGCGGCCGCGATCCATGGTGCGAGCGGCTTTTTGGGCTCCTGCGGAATGATCAATTCCTCGCGTGGTCCGCGGATGTCCTCTTCGGGCGCCGGTTCCGGTGTCTGTGCATGCAACGGCCTCACCAGCAGTAATAGCACGCTGGCGATCCGGAAAAATGCGGCGAGGTTGTTGGCGACTTTCTGCATCGATGCATGGATTTCAGCCCGAGCGCTGGCGGCGGTTTTGAAAAAAGCTCATCAATTGCGGCATCCAGTTTTCGCCGTTGACGCACTCCAGGAAATCGACACCCAGCGAGCGAATCCTGACCGCGGTTTGTTCGCGGCGCTGCCGTGAGCTGCTTGCGTAGGCCTGGCGGACGCGGATGCTTCCGGTGTCCAGTTCCACCACCTGTCCGGTTTCGGCATCCTCGATGCAAACGCGGCCGATGTCCGGCAATGTCTCCTCGCGCGGATCGGTGACGGAAACCGCAATCAGGTCATGGCGACGGCGGGTGATCTGCAGTTTCGTGCACAACACCTTCAAGCGTTCCTCCAAATTTCCGCCGAGACAAAAGTCGGAAACCAAAAAGATCACCGACTTGCGGTGCAGCACCCGATTGGCGAAATCGAGCGGTTTGACGATGTCGGTTTTTTTGTGATCGGCCTTGAAAAACAACACCTCGCGGATCAAGCGCATGATGTGCATGCGGCCCTTGCCCGGAGGAATGTAGAGTTCGACCACATCACTGAACAGAATCAGCCCCACTTTGTCGCGGCTGCGAATCGCCGATGCCGCAAGCACACCGGCCGCCTCCGCGGCAAGTTCCCGTTTGGAATTTTCCACCGAACCGAAGTCGGATGAACCACTGATGTCGATCATCAACAGAATCGTCAACTCGCGCTCCTCGGTGAAGAGCTTGATGTGCGCTTCGCCGGTGCGGGCCGTCACGTTCCAGTCGATCGTGCGCACGTCGTCGCCCGGCACATAATTCCTCACCCGGTCGAAGTCCATGCCGCGACCTTTGAACACACTAGCAAAACGTCCGGCGAGAGCGTCGTTCACCAACCGGCTGACCCGCACTTCCATGCGTCTCACGCGACCGAGGATTTCCGCCGCGCGGGCCTCCTCCTCGACGCTGACCGGAACCGCCTGTTTCCGCTTGATCATGGCACTGGCAACTCGTCGAGAAGACGTGCGATGATTTGCTCGCTGTTGAGCCCCTCGGCCTCGGCCTCGTAGGTGACCGTCACGCGGTGACGCAATACGTCCATCGCCACGCTCTTGACATCGTGCGGTGTAACGTACGATCTCCCTTCGAGGAAAGCATGGGCGCGACTGGTCAACGCGATGTTGATCGTCGCCCGCGGCGAAGCGCCCACCCGGATCAGTGGTGCGATGCGAACGCCGTATTCATCCGGTCTGCGGGTGGCGTGAACGAGACGGACGATGTAGCGTTTGACCTTTTCATCCAGATAGAGGCGGTTCACCACCCGGCGCGCCTCCTGGATGGCTTCGAGATGCACCATCGGTGTCGGCAGCGGCATGTCCTCGGTGGTGCCGGCCAGATCCAGAACGCGCATTTCCTCGTCCTCACTCGGGTAATCCATGATCACCTTCATCATGAAGCGGTCGAGCTGCGCCTCCGGAAGAGGATAGGTGCCTTCCTGCTCCAGCGGGTTCTGCGTGGCGAGGACAAAAAACGGCGAGGGCAGGAGAAATGTTTGTTCGCCGATGGTCACCTGCTTTTCCTGCATCGCCTCCAGCAAGGCGCTCTGCACCTTCGCCGGAGCGCGGTTGATTTCATCGGCGAGGATGAAATTGGCGAAGACCGGCCCGTGTTTGACACGAAATTTCGCCTCCTTGGGATCGTAGATCTCGGTGCCGACGATGTCCGCCGGCAGCATGTCGGGCGTGAACTGGATGCGGTTGAATTTCGCATTCACCAGCGATGCCAGCGTTTTGAGCGCGAGGGTCTTGGCGAGGCCGGGCACCCCTTCGAGCAGAATGTGTCCCTTGACCAGCAAGGAAATCAGCAGCCGGTCGACGAGACTCGATTGACCGATGAGGTAGCGGGCGATTTCCGTCCGCAGCGGCTGGATCCAGTTCGACGCCTGCTTCAATTGCGCTTCAATCAGCGCGAGATTTTCCGTGGTTGGCGGCTGTTGCATGGTGTGTGGTGTCATGTCGTGAAAGTTCCCGCCTTTCCCGCAGGGCTGCATTCGGACGGCTCACGCATAGTTAGCGACAGGATGCGGTGAATTGTCTATGCTAATCCGCCCTTTCCGACACGAAAAGGAGTGCAACAAACCCGCCGCCGATGCGGAATTCAACGCAATATTTTTTTCAACTCCGCCTGGAATGCAGTGATGTCGGCGGCGACAGGTCGATAGCCCGGGGTATCGGGATCGAGCCCCAATTGTCCGCTCTGATCGACATACCACAGGGCTTTTTCCCCATCGCTGAAAACGACCTTGCCGCTGAACAGGGTGCCGGGAATGGTGATTTCATCCTTGCTCACGTGAAACCCCGCCGAGGCATCGGCCGCCAGCAAGGGTTCCTCTTTCGCAGGTTCCTCCTTGACCGGCTGCTTCAGGGTGATGCCGAGATCGAGAATCAAAAACCGGGTGTCGATGTAGGTGACGCGGATGTGGAATTCCTCATCCATCTTGCGTTGGATGTCCGCCATCGTGGCTCCCTCGTCCGCCCACTGGCGAATCCATTGCTTCTGCTCCTCACTGAGTTGACTTGTTTTGAACATCGGACTCCATCCAAGCGATCTTTCCCATAAAGCCAAGCGAAAACGCGGAATTTTTTTCAGAGTTCCCACTGCTTGCGGAATTCGATGATCATATCTCTCCACTACCCGGTGCAAGATTAGGCAAAATCAATGCCTCGTTGGCAACGCCCGGTCATAGCAAGGCAACCTGTTGCAAGAGCTGATTTTTCACCGCCTCCCAAGATACCCCCTCCAACGATTCCGGATCGGGCTCGGCGTCCGCATCGTCAAACCAGACAAGACTGCGTATCGCCATGAATCGATGGCCAACGGCATATTTTTTTTGGTAGAAATTCAACATTTCTTCCAGTGAAAATGTTTTCAGCAATACCTGAAGATCAAAAAAATCCTTTTTGGATCCTCGGTTGCAAATCGCGTTGATTTTCATTGCCGCCGCATCTTTGATCGAGACCATGCGAATGGAGTCAACGGTTTCGATTTCGCCCAACAAGGGATAATCATGGCGCAGAAACTCCACCTTGATGCCTTCGATCAACAATTGCATTGCCCCACTTGATTGATCGCTGATACCGGTGATTTTTTCCGCAAGAAGTGACAGTATAAACTCTTTCTCCAATGGTTGCCCGGTAAAATAATCCAAGTCCACCGAGAGCCGATGGCCATACCGCAATGCGAGGGATGTGCCACCTGCAAGGTAGTATTGCGACTCTAACAATAGAGGGGAAATCTCTAAAAGAAGCGATTTTACCGCTAGGGGAATGGCGTGGTAGTGGAGCATCGGAAAGCAGAGGCGGGCAATTGAAACCATGCGCGGCAAAAGGCGAAACTCCGTGGTCGCATGGAACGGATCGTGCAGGCGATCTCGCCCATGCGCTGTTTGCCATAATAGCCGGCAAGCGCTTGCCAATCAGACCATTCGCCATACTCCAGCACGCGTCTGACCAGCCAGGCCGCGTGTTTTTCCGCATCGACCTCGCTGGCCTTCACATCCCAGAATAAATGTGCTGAAAGTCCTTCCACCGCGAGCAGGATACCAGCAACTGGATTAGACCGCAAGGGCGGAGAAAGGACACACTGATTCTCATTGTGCTCTTGGGATTTGTCGTCCTTGGTTTTCAAGTGCGCAAGGAGCTTCGTTCTCGATTCTCGCCAGCTAAACCACCACTTGATCGAAATTTCCGACCTCCGACACTTCACCAGAGACTATGTGCCGTTGTGCGGTCTAAGGACTGGTCACCCGCTGGTATTGCCAAGGAATGTGTATTTGCAATGGTAACCTTGGGATGTCGGGTTCAGACACCCAGCAGCTTGCGATCTTCCGCACTGAGGTGTTTCCACGTGCCGGGCGGGAGATCGTGCAGTTGCAAGGCCCCGATGGCGACGCGCACCAGCCGCAGGGTCGGCAGGCCGACTGCGGCGGTCATGCGTCGGACCTGACGGTTTTTGCCCTCGGTGAGGGTCAGTTGGATCCAGCTGGTGGGGATGGCGGCGCGAAAACGAATCGGCGGATGGCGGGGAGCAAACACGGGCTCTTCGTGCAGTACCGTGGCGACAGCTCGGGCCACGCGGTGGCCTTGGATTTGCAGCGTGCCGTTTTGCAATGTCTGCATTTGGGATTCATCGGGAATGCCTTCCACCTGCACGCAGTAGGTGCGCGGGTGTTCGTGCCGGGGGTTCAAGAGCCGGTCAACCAATGGTTTTTCGTCGCTGAGCAACAGCAGACCCTCGGAGTCGCGGTCGAGCCGTCCAATCGGATAGACATCCTTTGGCAGACCATAATCAGCGAGCGTGCGATGCTCGGGCAGTTCCTTGGTGAACTGGGAGAGCACGTCGTAGGGTTTGTGAAAGGCAATCAACACGGCGCGCCGAGCATGGCTGATGCAGGGGATGATTGGCAAGCGTTTGCGATCATCCGGCATACGCGGAAAAATATGCTTTCGCGAATGACTCCCCCGCCCTTAGAGTCGCCGCGCATGGAATGGCTTCACATGATTCTTGGCCCCGATATCAAGGCGGGCTTGTTGATCGTCGCGACGATCATCATCATCGAGGGCGTATTGTCGGTGGACAATGCCGCCGTTTTGGCACAGATGGTCATGGGGCTGCCCGAGGACCAGCGCGGCAAGGCATTGCGCATCGGTCTGATCTTCGGCTATGTGCTCCGGGGCATCTGCATTTTATTGGTCGGCGTGCTGGTAAAGGTCTGGTGGATCGGCCCGGTCGGCGGCGCCTATCTGCTGATGCTCGCGGTGAAGCATTTTGCGAAAAAAGAACACGTCGAGGTGGAGGCGGAGGAAGCCGTGGATATGCAGGGCCACTGGCTTTACAACCATGCCGTGCGCCTGTTGGGGCCGTTCTGGGCCACCGTGGCTTCGGTGGAGGTGATGGACCTGATGTTCTCCATCGACAATGTGATTGCCGCGAATGCGATCGCACCGGGCAATTACACGCTGATCATTTTCGGTGTGTTCGTCGGCATTCTGTTCATGCGCTTCGCGGCCCAGGGCTTCGTGGTGTTGATGCACCGCTATCCGTTTTTGGAAACCTGTGCATTCCTGGTCGTCGGCCTGCTCGGTCTCAAACTGCTGGCGGAAGTCGGCGTGCACTTCTGGCCTGCATCCGGCTTCGCCCATGTGCTGGAGAGCATGGCGTTCAAAGTGGTCTGGTCGGTGACCACCCTGGGCATTTTCTTCATTCCGGTGCTCACCCATCAACTGCTGGGCTGGCCGCGGAAAAAATGACGCGCATCACTCTTCGTCGCCCTGCTTGCGCATGTCGTCGAGTGTTTCCGAAACATCGGGCAGACTGTGCCACAGTGACGGAACAATGTACATCGGACAGCGCGCCCTCACCGCCAGGGCGATGCAGTCGCTGGGGCGGGCATCCAGTTCGACGATTTTTCTCTCCTGGATTTCGTTCTCCACCTGGAAAATGACCCGGGCGTAATAGACTTCATCAACCATGTTGACGATGATCGTGCGCAACAATTGCGCACCGAAACTTTCGAGTGTCATCAGGAACAAATCATGCGTCAGCGGTCGATCGGATTTCTGCCCGGCCAGCACGCCGTTGATCGACGCGCCGATCGAGGGATCGATGAAAAACGAGATCACCTTCTTGCCATTGCCCAGAAATAGGGCGCAGCCCGCCTGGGTTGGCATCAGCGCAATGGGTTCGATGCGGATCAACTCGCTCATACCCGTCACCTAGCAGATTGATTCGGGCTTACAAGATCAAAGTCGATCAAATGCGCGCCGCGGGAGGGACGGGAGCAAAAAATCTCGGGCACGATGTTTGTTTGCTGCCCGTATCTCGTCAGCATGATTTCCATGATTTCGCCTGCACGGGCCGTTTCACACAAGGTCACCGTGGAGCCACCGAAACCACCACCGGTCATGCGCGCGCCGAACACGCCGCCTTGCGGACCGATGTTCCGGGCAATGTCCAGCATCAGGTCGAGTTCCCGACACGAGACTTCAAAGTCATCGCGCAGCGAAACATGGGAGGCGTACATCAATTCCCCCAGCGCGGTGAAATCATCCACCGCAAGAGCCTCTGCGGCGGCCCGGGTGCGGGCGATCTCGCTCACCACGTGGCGCGCGCGACGGCTGATCGGGTCGCCGAGTTGATCCCAGGCTGACTCGACATCGGCCATGCGGACATCCCGCCACGAAGCCTTTTGCAGCAGTGCCAGTCCCTGCTCCGTGTGTTGGCGGCGGAGCGCGTAGGCGCCATCGGACAGTTCGTGATGCACCCTGGTATTGGCGATGATCACCGAGAGTGCGGGATTTTCAAAAGGCACCAGCGTCGGTTCGCCCGACTGGCAATCGATCATCACCAATCGGTTTTCCTCACCGAATGTCGAGGCGAACTGATCCATGATGCCGCAAGGCACTCCGGCGAATGCGTGCTCGGCATGTTGGCAGAGCAGGGCTTTTTGTTTTTTCGGCAGGGTGACACCCAACAAACCCTCCAACAAGGTCGCGGTGGCGCATTCCAATGCCGCCGAGGAGGAAAGCCCTGCACCGCCCGGAACCGAGGAGGCGATGTGGGCATCGAAGCCGGGAATTTCATAGCCGAGTTTTTGAAATCCATCGATCACCCCGCGCAGGTAGTTCGCCCACTTGGGTTCGCTGATCACCTGCTGATTTTCTAACGAAATTCTCGCATCCGCCAGCCCCGCGCTGCTGACATTCGCGATGTCGCTGTCATTGCGTGTCGCAGCAATCACGATGTAGCGATCCAGTGCGAAAGGCATCACGAAGCCGTCGCAGTAGTCGATGTGTTCGCCGATCAGATTGACACGTCCGGGCGCGGCGGCGACGACATCGGGATTGCGGGACAGGCCGGCGGATGCCGTGGCGATAAGATTCGTTAGAGTTGGTGACATGATGGAGAAAAGGAATCAGGTGGCAGGTGCGAGTTTTTGCAACAGCAGTGCGGCAGCCCAAGCAAGGATGGGCATCAGATAGATGGAGGGATTCTGTGACGGGGAATGGGTAAATGCGGCATAGCCAAACAAAAAAACGGAGTCCACCAAAGCGATGCCCGCCAGCAAGTGGGAAACCTTGCGGGGCAGGGCCATTTTTTTGCGAATGGCCATCATCGTCCACAGGAAAAACGGCAGCGCCGCAAAGAGAACCCAGGGAATTTCTCCTCGTGTAACCGCAATTGAAATCCAAAGGCAGGTGTGCGTGAGGCAGGGCGACAACAACAAGATCGTGGCCATCATTTTGACATTCGCCGGTGCATCGGGTCGGGATTCAAAGCGAGCCAACAGGGATATGCCGGCGATGTAACAACACAGGCCCGTCATCGGAAAAACCAAAAATTCCGCGTGAGATAGCAAATGTCTCCACCACATCGCGCAGTAGGTATGGAAATGGAAACTCCGAAACCCCGCATCCATGGCCGCCCATCCCAGCAAATAGAGACCCGCTCGACAAGCACCCATCAGCCAGATCGATGCCGTGGTTTTCTTGTGCAACAGGGTGTAGGCGATCACCAGGACGGCAATGCCCAATGCCACAAACAACACGGTTTTACTCAACGACAGTGCGATGGCGACTGCGGTGCTGAACAACACCAATGACACCAACAGATAGAACCAGCGCGGAAACAGAGCCGACGGAATCGCGCGCTCCGGGCGGTGCATCCGATCCCATTCGACATCGTGCCAGTCATTGAGAAAATTCCCGGCCACATACAAACAACAGGCGACGAGAATGGCCGGCAGAGTTGCGGAATGGTAAAACGGATCTCGGGTATGATGCAAAATTCCCAGAATCATCCCGGTGAACACATTCGAAACAACGCTGGGCACGTTGGCAATGCGCGACGTTGCCAGGAGGGCGAGGATTTTTTTCATTGCCAGCCGTTTTTGCTGCCGATCATCATCGTCCAGTGAACGCCTGAAATACCGACTCCCATGCAATTCGGCCCATCGGAAAACATGCCAAAGCGATGGCCATCGGAACCGAACCATCCATTGTAGGCGGCCTGATAATTCGCGGAGCCCATGAAAATATTTTCACCGGAAGCCTGGCCATCGAACCCCGCCAGTTTGGCGCGATCCCAGGGCGTTTTTTTATTCGGCACGGGAGACTCGTGATCAAAGAAGTCCTTCGATGCCATGTCGGAGCTGTGGCCTTCAGCGGCACTGCTGAGTTTTTCCTCAACAAACAGCGGTCGCAGTCCGACCACCACCCGTTCGTAGTTGCAGAGAGTCGCGAATGATTTCATGCTCGCCGAGCACCACCTGCCATTGGCGGCGTTGTGCTTTTCCACCTCGGCGAGAGCGGCGATTTCCTTGCGGCTTTTCTCCAGCGATGCGATCGTTTTTTCGACTCGCTCCGCCTCCAGACTGTCGTTGATGATCGAGGCCCGCAGTTCTTTGTCGGACAACTTTTTCGTATAAGCGGAAGGGTTGAACCTTTCGCGCTCTCGGGCGATCTCGCACAGAGCGTCGATCGCGGCCTCCGTTGTGGCCAGGTCGGTTGTCAGATCTTTTTTCGCCAGTTTGACCACCTTTTCATGCAGAGCCATCAATGCCTCCATTTCATCGCGCAGCATCTTCACTTTCTTTGCGTCCTTGTGATAATCGGTGCGGATCAACTGGATCACCCGGGTGCGTTCCTCGCTCAATTTTTTCGCGAGCTCCGCATGTTCATTGAGCGAATTTTTCGAGCCATCGAGGCGGGTGATGTTGCCTTGGTGGAATTTTTGCGCGACATCCAGGGCGGACTTGAAATACTTCAGCGCGGAAGCGTCCATGATATGGAACGTCAGGTAAGCGGCCTTGCGCTTTGCGGCATCCGGATTTTTCATCCACTCGCCCGCGGTGCCGACGTACTGCATGTTGACAACAGCGTCGTCAGCGGAGTTGGGGACGGTCGTGACGAACAGGCAAAGCACGGCCAGGCCGCAAGCGATCCTTCCGCGCGCCAGCCGGCCCGTGGAGCGGATCGCTGGCGCGGCGGGATCGGCTGTCGAGCCATGGAGCATGCCATTCATAACATCACATTCCCGGAATCGGCAGACCGCCGGTGTGCTTTTTCATTTCGGCGGCGGAAATCTCGCGCCCTTGGGCAATCGCTTCCTGCACACCCTTCAGAATGAGATTTTGCAAAAACTCCACGTCCGATGGATCGACCACCGAGGGATCGATGTGGATCGCAGTCACATCACCGGCGCAGGTGGCGGTGACTTTGACTTTGCCGTTGGCGATGGAACTTTCGACCGTGCGTTTCGAAAGCTCTTCCTGGGCGAGGGCGAGGCCGGCCTGCATCTTCTGGGCCTGCTGCATGAGTTTGGCGATGTTCATAGGGAGCAATGGGGTAAATGATTCAGACACTAACAAATTTTGCCGCGAAAATCTCGATCGCTTTGCTGATCAACGGATCGTTGTGGAAATCGTCGACCGGACGGGCAGTGTCCCGCTTGGGCTCGACAGCGGCCTTTGCGGGTGCCGCCGCAACTGCGATGTGCACTTCGGGCGGGGGCTCCGGCAGGTCCGTGGCCTCTTCGATCAGGTCATCCATCGAGGAAAAATCGCCCAGCTTGCTCTTTTTCCCTGCCGGTTGTGGCTCAGGCGTTGTTTCAGCAACCGTGGCGGGCGCTGCGACCTGCTCGACCCGCGGCGGAACGGAGATGGATTCTTTTTCCACTTCAGCGGTTGCGGATTTTTCGACACCAACATCGGAGGATTGTTCAGGGAAAAACCCGGAAGCCCCCGCGAGCACGTTGATGATATCGGAAACACGCGCCTCGCCGATTGTCTGGATCGCCTTGATCACACCCAGCTCCAGATGAAGCCTGCGGTTCGAGGCCCATTTCATCCGTCCTTCCGTATCGGCGAAAACATCAATCACCGCGAGCAAACGATCTGCTTTGCAATTCTTCGAGGCATCGAGCAACTGCTGCCAGATCTCGTCAGGAATCCCCTCGTTGGATGCGTCGGGATCCACCTTGGCAACGATGATCGCGCGCAGGACACCGATCAATTCGTTGAGCAACTGCGTCACGTCGCGACCCGTGGAGAATTCGCGCTGGATGATCTGCAGCGCAGCCGCAGTGTTTTTCTGAAAAATGGCATCGCACAACGAAGCAACGGTCTCCCGCGATGTGAATCCGAAGATGCTGATCACATCCTCTTCCCCGATTTTCTGACCGCAGAAGGCGACGAGTTGATCGAGCATCGACTGCGCATCGCGCATGCCGCCATCGGCACCCTTGGCAATCGCCCACGCGGCCTTTTCATCAAGACTCACGCTCTCTTTCGAAGCGATGTGAAGCAAATGCGCGGCGATTGTTTCGGTCGGGATCGGCCGCAGGTCGAATCGTTGGCAGCGGGAAAGAATCGTCGGCAGAATCTTGTGGACTTCGGTCGTGGCGAAAATGAATTTCACATGAGGAGGCGGCTCTTCCAGGGTTTTCAACAACGCGTTGAATGCGCTGGTGGTGAGCATGTGAACCTCATCGATGTAATAAATCTTGAATTGCCCCGACATCGGCAGGTAGCTGACCGATTCACGCAGCGTACGCACTTCGTCGACCCCATTGTTCGACGCACCGTCAATCTCGACGACATCGAGCGAAGTGCCTTCCGCGATTTGCAGGCAGACAGGGTCGTTCGGATCGAAATCCACCATCGGGCCACCCGGGCAATTCAAGGCCTTGGCGAAAATCCGGGCCGTGGATGTTTTTCCGGTGCCGCGGGGACCGACGAACAAGTAGGCGTGGGCGAGACGGTTCTGACGGATCGCATTCGTGAGAGTGCGGACCACATGATCCTGGCCCAGCACATCGGCAAAGACGGCGGGTCGGTATTTTCTCGCAAAGACCTGGTAGCTCACGGTCGGGATTCTACGCCATGCGCCTCGTTCGACAACCTGATTTGTTGGCAGCTTGCAACTTTTTTCCCACAGCTCTCCCGGCAAGTGCTGCAGTGATCCTCAGGGTTTGGGGGGAGTCGGTAGCGGAACCGGGTTCGGCTTCAGCGGAGGAACCTGTGGTGACGGCCTGGACGGAGGGATGACCTGCGGGGTCGGGATTGGTTTGGGTGCGGGGCTTGCCGCTATTGTGGCCGCGACCTTCGGCTTCAACCAGACCGCCTGATGAAAAGCCATTCCTCTGGTGTCGGTGAAAACTTGCAGACTTTCACGCACGTCTATGGGGTCAGTCCTCGCATTTTAACATTTTCTCCAGTTCTTTCCATCGTTGAGATATGGTTTCATTGTCCTTTCCTTGTTTGATTAACCGACTCACTGATCGATCATGCCCCATTCCGAGCCGTTTGGCAGTCCAGATGTTGCTCGCACTGGTATGGCGTTTGATCAGGATCGCCATCGCTACTTTTCGGGGATCACCTTTTCTTGCGTTTTCTTGTAGCTCTTTTCCATCGGGCATTTTCCAGAGTCGCAGACCGGTCTGCACGATTTTTTCGGCAGTGGTTTCATCGTGCTTTTGCAATGCTGGCCCGCTGTGGCTCCCTTTCGATTTCAGGACTTTTGCCCCTCTTTCGAGCAAGGCGAGGAGCTTGTCGCGGAATGTGTCTTCGCCGAGATACCAACCTTTCCGCAGTGCCTGCATCGCGGCATCGGGTAGCCTCCCACCATCCCGGGCAGCTTTTCTTTCTAACCATTCTTCATAAGCGCGTCTGCCACGTCCGCTGTGGGCAAGGGAAAAGGCATCAAGCACCCGATCAAATACCAGCCACTCAGGTCCCTTGCCTTTGGCATACGCGGGCAAACTGCTCCATCGATAGGAGCCCAATGCGCCCTTTGTGCCACCAACGAGCTTGGCGCGGGCCGGGTTGAGATGAATGTAATCCGCCACGATGCGGAAATGATAAGGATCCGAAGCGCGTTCGCCGGACACGGGAATCGATTTGTAGCGACCTTGAAATACATGGCCCGTGCGCTTGTAGCGACGATTCCATGCTTGGCTAAATCCCCCGAGCAACCATTTCATCCCACTCACCAGATTGGGTTCGGGAGTTTCCAACAACAAATGAAAATGGTTGCCCATCAACACCCATGCATGAATGCGCCAGCCATGTCTCTTGCAAGCACCATCCAGCCAATCGAGAAACAACAGATGATCGGAGTCGGTGAGGAACAGCTTTTTTCCGCCATCTCCCCGCGCCATCACATGATACACCGCGCCCGGATAAACAAATCGAAGTGGTCGAGCCATGCGCAAACCCTACCAGCACACCGGACTTCGTCAAGCAAAATGTTACAATGCGAGGACTGACCCCATAGTTGCGCGGACTTTTTTTCTGTGCAAATTCGACTGCTGATTTGCCAGCCGGCACAAAAAGGCGTAGATGTACCCCATGGTCAAAAACCTGACGATAACATGGGCGGTCGGGCTATTGCTGGCAAGCGGTCCGGCGGCACGCGCGGTGATTTTCTGGCATACGGCCGATCCCGCCTACAATGCCAGCACGCCTGGCGACAACTCGGGCTGGCAGTACCAGGGCGCGTTCTACGGCTTCCAGGGCGTGCCGATCGCCCCGCTGTATTTCATCACCGCAAAACACTTCGGCGGCAGCATCGGCGGGATTTTTTATTTTCACAATGATCCCTACACAACGGTCGCCGTGTTCGACAGCCCCACGACCGACCTGCGCATTTGGAAAGTCGACAAGCCCTTTCCAACCTACGCGCCGCTGTCGAGCGGGATCGCCGACATCGGTGTAACCGCCACCATCATCGGTCGCGGCAGGCAGCGCGGCGAGGAAGTGATCGTCGGCGGCCAAAGCAAGGGATGGAAATGGGGTGTCGCCGACAACGTCCAGCGCTGGGGCAGGAATGTTGTTGTCGACGAACTCGATGATGCCTTCTACGGAAAACTGCTGTATTGTGATTTTGACAAACCGGGGATTCCCAATGAATGCCATCTATCGGAATTCGATTCCGGCGGCAGCATGTATGTGCTTGAGAATGGTCTGTGGAGACTGGCGGGGATCAACCTGGGCGTGGACGGCCGCTTTCGAATGAACGCCATGGACAACCCACCGTACTTTGCCACGCTTTTTGACGTCGGCGGGCTGCAGATCGAGGGGCCCGTCAATGTATTCAACAACGTGAACGACACCGAAAACGACATTCCCTCGAGCTTTTACTGTTCGCGAATTTTCCCATCGCTGAGCTGGATCATGGACAAAGCTCCCGGGTCCAACACACTGGCCACGGAAAGTTACAGCGCCTGGCAACGGCTGTATTTCACTCCGGCCGAAATCGCCGCCACGGCGACCAGCAATGCCGCGGGTGACTTCGACCAGGACAGCATCGAAAATTTGTTGGAATTCGCGCTCAATCTCGATCCCACATTCCGCGAACAGGTCACCATGACACCCGCCACGGGAATCCGCGGGCTGCCGGTCGTGCGACGGGAAAACATTTCCGGCGAGGACAAACTCACGATCGAATTCGTGCGTCGCAGCTCTGCCAGCGGTTCCGGACTTACTTATACGCCCGAATTTTCCTCCGACTTGAATGCCTGGTCGACCGCCGGGACCACGTCGGTCACCACGATCAACCCGCGATGGGAACGGGTGAAGGTGATCGATACCCTGACCACAAACGACACCACCCATCGCTGCGCCCGCCTCAAGGTCACCTTGAGCGAGTAGCCGTGTGCCGCAGAGTGTGACCGCTCATTCCATTCTCACCGCCTGGGAACTCATGCGGTCCAGACCCTGCCAGCCGATGGATGCATCGAGTTCGTCCTTGCCCTGTTTTCCCTGCACGCCGAGCCAGCCATGGCTCTGCCAGGCGGCGAACCAGCGGGTAATGTCCCCGGCACTCGGCTGGGGATCGGGCAGTTCATCAAACAACACGGCGAGCTTGATGCCGTTTTGCAATTTTTGCAGGATCACCGCTTCGGCGGGATCGACACGGACTTGCAGACTGCGGCCCGACAGCTCGCGCCAAACCGCGATCCACACCTCCTGGATTTCGCAGTCGGCGGCAGAGGAAAAATCAGGCCATTCCCGGCACAAATCAGCGGGCACCGGCAGACGAAGAAGCCGGACGTGATGCTGCAATTCGATCACACCGTCCTGCAGATCATCGGGCTCCGGCACGGCGCTTTGCAATGCTTCAAAACTTTCCATGTAAGCATATTCCATCCGCGCGATGCTGCCGAACCACAACTGCTGTTGATCATTGAGCAGAGGAGATGTGTCGAGAAACTCCGCAAAGCCCTCGCCGAGATGGCGCAGGGTGAAACTGCGCGAAGGTCGGGACAGCAGATAGGCTTCGATCAAATCCCAAAACACCGGCTCCCCACACATTCGCCGCAGCAAGGGGAAATCCTCGGCGAGGGAATCGAGGATGCGAAACCAATACTGACGATGATACAACTCCAGACGCTCGGCCGAACTCAGATGCATGCCGGGTTTGATGATGGCATCGGCAATTTCGAAAAACTCCTCTGCATGCCCCTCACTGCTGGTCGCCAGCTCGGTGACCTCGCGGCTGGAGCCGCGAAGGGGCAGCAACAGGGCGCGGAAAAATTCGCGCTGGACCTGTTCAAGCGGCTGCATCTCCCCCTCCTTTTGTTTCCGAGTTGGCGAGCCAGTTGCGCCAGTCCTCGGATTTTTTCGCCTCGCTCCAGACCTCTTCGAACGAGGGAATGCTCGCATCCCACTCCAGCAACGTCGCGGTCGGCCCGCAGCGTTCGATCGCCCGGGCATACAATTTCCAAACCGGATCAATCACCGGATGATCGTGGGTGTCGATAATGAAGCGCTCATAACGGGAGTGCCCTGCGATGTGAATCTGCGCCACCCGGTCCGGCGGAATGAAATTCACGTAGTCGAGCGGATCAAATCCATGGTTCACCGACGACACATAAATGTTGTTCACGTCCAACAAAATTCCGACGTCGGCCATCTCGACCACCTCGGCAAGAAACTGCCACTCGGTCATCTCATCGCAGTTGAATTCCGCATAGCTGCTGACGTTTTCCATCGCCAGCGGCAGTTCCAGAAAATCCTGCACGATTTTCAGGTTGGCCGCGGTCTTGCGGGCCGACTCGAAAGTAAAAGGCAGCGGCAGCAAATCGTGGCTCATGCTGCCATCGACACTGCCCCAGCAGAGGTGATCGGAAATCCACGGCGTGTTGGTTCTTTTGACCAGCTTCTTCAAGCGCCGCAGGTGGTCCATGTCGATCCCGTTGGCATTGCCCGGATAGAGGCCGACTCCATGGAGCACGACCTGGTACTGATCGAGGATGGTGTCGAGCACAGCCAGCGGTCGACCGCCCTGCACCATATAGTTTTCTGAAATGATCTCAAACCAGTCCACCGCCGGTTTCTCGCCGAGGATGTGGTTGTAGTGCGGCACGCGCAGTCCGATCCCCGTGCCCAGGGTGCGATTGTTGGTGAATCTTGGATGCGCCATGATGATGAGCTTGCGGTGAAAAAAAATGCCGCAGGGGACCGGCCCCTGCAGCAGCAAATTTTCAGGGAAAATAAATTACAGGATTGCTGCTTTTTTCTCTTCCTCTTTTTTGTCTCCGTCTTTTTTCTTGCCTTTGCAACCGTCCTTGCCCTTGCAACCTTCCTTCTCCTCGGCGGCGAAATAAGCAAGCTTGGCTTCCTCTTTCTTGGCCTCGTCCTTCTTCTTGCCTTTGCAACCGTCCTTGCCCTTGCAACCTTCTTTTTCCTCGGCGGGAAGGTTGTGGGAAGAAGCGGGAGCGGCTGTGCTGAATGCGGTTCCTGCGGCGAATACGCCGGCAATCGCTGCGGCAATCAATGTTTGTGTCGACTTCATGATAGTATTGTGCTTTTTGTGGTAAATGAATGTAGATTCGCCACAGTTCAATCACACATAATCTGTCCCGTAACCGAAGCAGGTCAAATAAAAAAACGTGTCGGCGAGTGTTCAAAACTAGATTTTTTGCCTGAGCAAAACTAGACAGATGATAACGTAAAATGGCCGAGGACCGGCGGCCATGTTAACTTTGGTGAATGATCGGTGATCCAGAGCTTCTGCCGAGGGTGGTAGATGACGGTTACAACCTTACGAGCGGTGGGTGCGATCTCGTAGGATTGACCGTCAAATTCGATGTAGGGACCAGTGTGGACTTTGCGTGTAACTCGGAGTGATAAGTGGAGATCAAGCAAGGATGATGGTGGCGTTGGTGCGAGATGAGCAGTGCGTTTGCGAAGTTGTTCGTCCCATATTTCTGTAGGGATTTTTCCGGTGGATCGTTTGATGACGCGGTTCTGGCGGTTGATTTCCATTTGGAGGATGGGATCGGCTTCTTTCCAATCCGTCACGCCAGCGTGCGCCAACAAGGTGACTAGGCGCTTCTGGAAGGTTTGGAAGCTGCGTTCTATTTTACCCTTGGCTTGTGGTGTGGGGGCGACGAGGTGGGCGATGCTAAGGGCGCGTAGTGCTCGCTGAAATTCGCTGCGCGGATCAGCGTGGTCGTTACTGGAACTAGGTCCAAAAAGGCTGAGTCCATCGGTGTAGATGGAGTTTGGCAGCCCGTGTCGCTCGAAGGCTTCGCGGAAGTGTTGAAAGTGGTTCCAAGTGGTGTCACTTTCGACGAAGCGGCCTGCGACGTAGAGACCAGAGCAGTCGTCGATGGTGAGGAGGAGGGTTTGTTTGCGCGCAGCGGGCCACCATTGATGGATGGAGCTGTCGTGTTGCCAGAGTTCGCCAATGTGTGCGCGCCGAAAGCGGCGATATGTGCGCTTTTTAGGCGGGGGGGTGGGCACTAAGTGTGAGAGGTGTTTTTTGATGTAGGATGAGACGGTTGAGCGGGAGCGTTTGAAGTGACAAAGTCTCTCAAGTTCATCGGCTACGAGCTGATAGTTTGGTGGACTTTGTAGCGGTAAAAAGCCTTGGAGGAACTGTGTGACATTGGGAGGCCAAGCATGCCGACGATTGCCACCGCTCACGTTAGAGCGGTAGGATGTTTTGTTTTTGAGATAGTCGGTGCGTAGTTGATAGAGTCTGGCACGGCTGATGCCAAGATGGCTCACGGCGGTGGGCGCATCGAGCTTGCCGGAGTTGAATTCGCTAAGGATTCGAAGGATGAATGCGGGTGGGAAGCGGTGGTTGAGTTGTTTCTTTGCACGCCTGGCAGCATCGCTTTTTCGTGTGCCTGCGGCAATACTCGAAATTGGTGGCTCTGCCCCCAAACCCCCGGAGTTTTTCGCATGAAGCAAATGGGTTTTACCTTGCGAATCAGAGATGCTGCGACCCGAAATCAACGGTGCCGCAGCATCAAGGTAGGAACCCTATTCGCATCGTACGCCGCTCCGGTTGCCCTCCGGCAGAGCCGTATCCTGCGAACGATGCAGCAGCTTGCGATACTGACGGCCCAAACCAAGGAAAATCCATGCAGCAACAAAGAAATCCAGTTTTGAACCGTCGCTGTCTAGTTTTGAACCGTCGCTGTCTAGTTTTGTTCAGGCACCGACAG
>Ga0209598_10001124_pt1 | contig 21856 bp, 14 predicted proteins | sample M_140807_EF_Meta_FD_187317 | JGI IMG/M metagenome (GOLD analysis project Ga0209598, IMG submission 187317) | Freshwater microbial communities from Lake Montjoie, Canada to study carbon cycling - M_140807_EF_MetaG (SPAdes) (version 2) | ecosystem: Environmental > Aquatic > Freshwater > Lake...
TGGGCACGACGTGGCGCTGGTCCGCGCGGCCCTCGCCGACGCGTCGCGGGCGTCGGACCTGTGCCCGCGCGACGAGGAGTACCGCCTGCTGGTCGCGGCGTGCCACCTCCACCTCGGCGCCACCGACGCCGCCCGGGCCGTCGTCGACGCCGTCATCGCCCGCGCCCCGCACAACGAGAAGGCCCGGCTGCTCAAAGCGTTTTGCCTCCGCAGCAAGGGCCGCCCCCGCGCCGCCATCGACGAGCTCACGTACCTACTGACCGTCGCCCACGCGGCCAACGCCGACCGGCACTGCTCGAACAAGGACAATTCCGTACGCATGAGACCTCCTCGGGGAAAGAGTTCAGCTCAACCCGCACGCGCCCATATCACCGCACTGCAGCGCTCCGATTCTGGCCGCCTCGGCCTCCCGAATCGGCGTCAAACCGCTGACGCACCAGCATGGTGTTTCATCATGTTCACCCGCCCGTGCGACGCAGACTGCCTTCTGCCGCACAACGGGTCGTTGACAATAGCGCACAGTCGACCGCGTGCAAGCAGAAAATGCGCGCGGAACGAAAATAGCGCTCAGTACGGGAGCGTGGCCCGCAGGACGCTGAGGCGGTCCTCGATGGACTCGTCAGGCCGCAAAGGCCCAGACCACTTCTGAATGGCGCCCTGATTGGGGTTCGCCCGGGCGCACTCGACCCGGGCGCGCAGGCGCGCGAGGACCGAGTGCCCTTTGAAGAGGCCCGCAGCCACCGAGCGCTGGTCGAGCGATTCCAGGTGCTGCGTCACATTCAGGCCGGCCTCGGCGGCGAGCTGGAGCCAGGTCAGGACCACGGGGGGCGCGCCTTCGCCGGCAGCTTCGAGCGCCGCTTCGACTTCGGTCAGCGTGACGCGCCGACCGAGCGCTTGGCGCGCCGCGGCGATGAAGCTCTGCCGGTAAAGGTCGGTCAGGTTGAGACGACCCGCCGGGTCCCTCGAGACCCGCTCGCCCCCCGCCGACTCCAGCACCTCGAGGGCCTCGGTCGGATGACCCGCCCGCAGCAACCATAGGCCCAGGTCGCCCAGGTTGCGCGGCCGCTCCTCGGGCAGCGCCCGGTCCACCGCGAGGCGTGCGAGCTCAATCGCCCGCGCATGCCCTGCCTCGCCTTGATTCGCGCCGGAGGAGAGGCGCGCGAGCGTGCCCAGCAGGCACGAGGCCGCGAGACCCTTCAAGTCGGGTGAGGCCTCGCCCCCCCGCCGAGCGATCTCCGCCTCGACCACGGCGAAACCGCGCGACACCTGCTCGATGTCCAGATAGGCGATCGCGAGGGCGCCAATGCGCCGCGCGCGGTCGTCGTCCGTCTCTACGCCCGGCTCAGGAGCATCGAGCGCATAGTTGAGCGCCTCGCTGGCCCGGCCCTGGTGGTTCAGCGCCGAGGTCAGGCAGCCCTGCGCCAAAGCGCGCTGCTCATCAGTCAGCGACGGCGTGTTCAAGAGCCGCTCCGCGGCGTGCGCCGCACCGACCCAGTCACCGAAGCCCGTGCGCCCATTCATCAGGTCAGCCAGCTGCTGCGCGTCCACGCGGTCAAGCGCGTCGAAGGCAATGAGGGCCTGGGCGAGCTCGGGGAGACTCAGGCTCTCGCCCGGCGATGCCGCCACGAGCTCGACTTCGTCGCCCCAGGCCTGACGCACGGCCGCGCGCTTCGCGGCAAGCGTCGCCTCTGCGACGGGCTGCACATGGAACCCCTCAACGGCGCCCGTGATGACGCGACGCGCGGGGTCGAGCGCGCGCTTGGCAAGCGCGGACAGGAGCGCGAGCGCGACGGCGGCCTCGAGGCTGCGCCCCTCGACTTGAACATCCGCGCACTCCAGGCCGGGACGCACTTCGACGAGCGGCGCGGCGGCCACGAACCGGGCGCGGTCCGCATCCTTGAGCAGGCCTCTGTGAACGGCGCAGTTCAAGCCTGCGTGCAAGCCCCGCTCCACGCGTTCGTCCTGCTCCCCCCACGGGCGGAGTGCGTAAACAGAGCCGCCAGGCGCCGCGATGTCCACGCAGAAGATGCCGCCGCCCGTCCCATCGGTCGACGCGACAGGAAAGAAGGCGCGGCCCATTGCGCCGTCGAGCGGGTAGGCCTCGCGGACCTCGTGCTCCCAGGTGCGCAGGTGTAGACGTGCCCGGATGCAATTCGAAGCCCCGCGGGCGGCCGCCAAGTCAGAGAGCGCTTCGCGGACCCGCCCTACTGAAGTCAACCCCTGGGCGCGCCGTCGCATCGCCTCGAGTTGTTCACTCGTCAAGCGCGTTCACCTTGACTTCGAGCAGCTCCCCGCCGACTCGGAGCGTCCATGGACCCAAAGAGTCTTTGAGTTCGATGACATGCACTCCAGAGGATGTCATCTGTGCGCGCTGCCGGCTGCCATCGCTGAGCAGGAGTGACAAGGAAGGCGGCACCGCCCCCTCGGTGACATACATGCACAGCCTTGGAAATGGGTAGTGCACCTCGTACCAGAGTGACCAGCCTTCCTCGGGAACGTCTTTTATCGGAAGGGCAACGGACGCGGGTGTCAGGCCGCGTCTTGAGCCGTCGTCCGCGGCCATCCGGGCGGGTTCGGCCGCACCTTGCTTCGCTCGCGGCAGTTGCAGCACGATGGCTTGGGGCGCGGGCTGGGCCTGAGCGGCCTCGATCGCCCTGTCCATCGCGGCGGAGAGCCATGCGGGCACGCTCTCCAGCGGCTCAACTTGCTCAAGCTGGGCAACGAACTCCGCGGCGGATGCGACATCGTCCCAGAGGGCATGCTCGGGCATTTCAGGCCGAATCCCTTGCTCCTCGATGAATCTGCGCGCCGCCGATGAGAGGGGCGCTGTCGCATCAACAAAAGTGCCCAGCGCGGTGCGCGCCTCGTCGACGACCTCGGCGACCTGCTCGGCGCGCCCGGCCTCGGTCGCGGCACAGACCCACTCATCGAGGTCGAGGAGCGTGGACATCAGCGCGTCTGCGTCTGGGTTCGGGTCGCTCACGCGAGAGAAGAGGACAGCGAGCAGCTCGTCCGAGGAAGCCTCGTCGAGGGCCGCGCCTGCGGAGGCCGCGCTCGCCTTCAGCCTCGCCTCCGAACGCTCGATCAGCTTCAGGAGCATCGCGTCTGGGCGCTTGCGGCAAATGCGCCGTGCGCGCCGCGTTGCCCCCAAGAGCTCGAAGAAGTCGACGCTCGCGGAATCGACCCATTGAGTGAGCTCATCACGGACAAGCTTTTGCGAACTAGACATTAGACTAATATTCAGCATGGTTTTACTCTTCCTCGTCTTCGGGAGACGACGAAAGGACAGACGTCAACCAGCGTGCCTTTCGGACAGCAGCCTTGTCAAAATCGTCTTTCTCTCTCCGACTCTTGCGAGCCGGAGGGTCTCGAAACGCGGTGCAGACGTGCATTTTGCGGCCCAGTTGGCGACAAATCACGACAACGCCCTGGCCTGACTCCACCAGCAGCCCCTTCTCGCCCGGCTCGAGGCGATCGGGGAGCGAGATGCCCGCGTCTGGCTCACTGAGCGCGAGACCATACGCAGGGGCGTAGTGATCATCGTGAATGAGACAGAGTAGGCTCAACACTTCATCGCTCAATCGCTCAGTGTGTGACACGTCCGCCCCCATGGTGAGGTCGTGCGCGTCCTTGAGCCACCGCGCCGACTGGCGCAGGGCTGCCTGCGTGAAGCCGGCCCCGTCGATCTGCCACCACGCCTCGCGGGGGGAGAGCAAGTGTTTGGCGACGTGGCTTGCGCGGCTGTAGTACGAACGAATCGGGAAGATGTGAACGCCCAAGCGCGTCCGGACCGGCCAGCGGGTCATTTGCCGCCCCCTTTGAGTTCGGCGCTCAGTTTGATCACGGCCGCGGCTTGGCGAACCCCTCGGGCACGCGCCACGCGCAGCGTGTCCACGCAGCGCGCGCGGTCGGCCGGCGTCGCACGCTCGGCTGCAGGAAAGCGGAGCGCGAGCACGGCGTCTTGGTCCTCGGGGTCGTGCGACGCGAGGCGGGTCTGCAGCTCGGCGTCCGTGAGTCCGCTCGACGCAGCCAGCTCGCGGCGGTCTTGCAGCGTGAGCACGTCGAGCGGCTGCGAGAGCGAGAGCGCGACGGCGATGCGGCTCGCAGGGGTCACTCGGGCGAGGGCTTTCTGCAGGAGTGCATACTCACCGCGGCGCTCAAGCCCTGCGAATTCCGCCTCGGCCTCGGGGTCCATGTGGTCCGAGAGCATGTCACTTGATCGAAGCTCGAAACGCGCCTTCGGGGCGTCGGTGTCCGGGTCTTTCGGCGTCGGGTCTTTGGGCTTGCGCTCACCGTCGCCTTCTCGGGTCGCATCGACGATGGCCCATCTCACGTTCTTGTCCCAGAAGGCAAAGGACTCCGCATCAGCGGCTTTGTCGCTCTCGAGCAAACGCACGAACGCTCGTTGCAGCGCGTCGTCCGCGTGTCGCTCGATGGCTGCCCTAGACTTCAACGCGCGCCGAATCAGGGCGGCGGCGCGCGGCGCATAGGCCCTGTAGAAGCGCTCGAACGCGCGTTTATCCCGGTGGTCATGCCACCGCTGCAGGTCCGCCAACATCGTCTGAAAGTCGCCCATGGCCGAACTATCGCCAACCCTCGCAGGGAACTCAAGGGGCGAGCGCGGCGCGGCATCCGGCCGCTTGAAGCGCACGCGGTCGTTCGCTCGGCGAGCAGGTCTACATGCGTCGATGCGAACGTCAGGGTTGTGAGCCTATCGTGCAGCACGGCGCGAAATAGGCTCGTTCGGGCGTTCGGGTGCATCATCAGGGCATGAGCCAAGACGAAGAGAGCTGCGGGCTGGTGCTCGCAGGGGGCGGCGCGCGCGGCGCCTATGAGGCAGGGGTCCTCTACTACCTCTACTGCGAAGCGCCTGCGGAGCTGCGGGAGCGGGTCCACTTCAAGGTGCTCTCAGGCACATCCGTGGGCGCGATCAACGTCTCGGCGCTCGCCGCCGCGTCCCATGCGCCCGCGCTCGGGGTGCGAAAGCTCATGGAGCTCTGGCGGGGGCTCAAGCTCGACGACTTGCTGCCGATCGGGTTCAGCGACCTGTGGTCAGTCTCAGCTTGGCTGCTCGGCAAGAACCAGCGCGAGTCGCTCTTGCCGGGCAACGGCGTCAAGGACTTCATCAACGACAGCATCGACTGGGACCAGATCCACAAGAACCTGGCCTCGGGCGTGATTCACGCGATGAGCGTGAGCTGCACCCATGTCCCGAGCGGGCGCACCGTGGTCTTCTACGAGACGCGCGATGGGCGCCCGCGGCCATGGTCGCGAGACCCCCACGTGACGGCGATTCACACGCGGCTTGGCCCTGCGCACTCAAGGGCGTCGGCCGCGATCCCGCTGCTCTTTCCGCCCGTCGCGATCGACGGCATCCCCTATGTGGACGGCGGCTTGCGGCAGAACACGCCGCTCTCCCCCGCCCTGCGGATGGGCTCGTCACGCATCCTGGTCGTCGGCGTGAGCCACGAGAAGCGACAGAAGTCGCTGGCGGACCTCGATGGGGTCCGAGTCGACTCGCTCGGACGACCCGTGTTCATGATGGGCAAGGTGCTCAACGCGCTGATGCTCGACCACGTCGACTACGACTTGATTCGGCTCGGGCACTTCAACCAGCTCATCGCGGATGGTCAGGGCGTGTTCGGCAGCGACTTCGCCGACCGTCTCAACCAGGTGACGTACGCGCAGCGTCAAGCGCGCTACCGCGTCGTCCCTCACCTGACGCTCAGGCCCTCACGGGACATCGGCGGGCTGGCGGCCGACTACGCGCGCAGCCGCGAGTTCTTGGCGGACCGCGGGCTCACGGCGCGCACAATCCGACTGCTCGCGCGCGCCGAGCCGCGCGACGAGGCCGACCTGACGAGCTACCTGCTCTTCGACGGCGGGTTCGCGGAGCGGCTCATGCAGCTCGGCGCGGACGACGCCCGCGCGAAGCGGGACGAGCTGCTCCGCTTTTTCGACGCGCCGGTGACGCTGTGAGAGCGGCGCGCCTCGAGTGGCTGAGCTGGGTCGTCGAGGCGGTGCGGCGGCACGTCGACCGACATGGGCACCGCATGGTGCAAGCCAGCGGAACCCTCAACAACCTGTACGTGAGTCTGGACGAGGCAAAGGCGCTGCTCGACTCCCCGGAGCACTCGGCGTTCCCCGACGCTGCAGCAGCGGCCTTCGCCGCGTTCGTTGCAGGAGAACCCAGCGACGAGGCAGCCCCGTGGACCCGCCTGCAGGCACGCTTTCGGCTCAGCGACGCCGAGCTGCGGCTGCTCTTGCTGGCGGCGGCGCCGGCGCTCTCGGTGGACCTCGCGCGCCTCTACACGTTCGCTTGGGCCGACTTCGCGATCAAGCGGCCGAGCGTGGGCTTCTTGTGCGAGCTGGCGGCGGACGCTCCCGAGGACGCGCCCGCGCTCATGGCAGCCTTCGTCCCCGAGGCCAGGCTGGTGCGACATCGGCTCATCGAGGTCCGTGATGAGCCAGCGTGGGGTTCGCCGACGCCGCGGCTGCATCGGGGCGTGGTCGTGGTCGATGCCGTGGTCGAGCTCCTGCGGTCAGGTCGTCCCCCCGCCGCGCTGCCGCACGCGATGCTTGGCGCGTGCCGAGCGTACGCGCCGACCGAGGCGCCGGCGCGCGAGGCCCTCTCGCTGCCCGAGGGCTACCCAGCGGAGTTGGAGCACCTGGTCGCCCGCGCGACGCACCCCGCGTCTGCCGGCCGCCCGCGCCTGCTCATGGTCGGCCCCCTCGGCAGCGGTCGCCGCAGCGCGCTCGCGGCCACGCTCGCCGTGCGGGGCCAGGGCGTGCTGACCGTGGACCTGATGCGGCTCCCCGAAGCGCCCGAGGCCTTCGCGGACGCGCTCGCCGAGGCGGGGCGTGAGGCCCTGTTGCGGCGGTCGGCGCTGGTCTTGAGGGGTGACCTGCTGTTCGACGAAAGCGAGCGATGGGCGAAGATCGCGCCCCAGTTCGCGCGGCTCGTAGACCAGCACGAGGGTGTTGTCGCGATCACAGCGCGCGCGCCCGTGACCCGTCTGCACCGCGACTTGAGAGAGGTCTACGACCTGACGCTCAGCGTACCCGCGGCCATTGAACAGCGTGCCGTGTGGGAGCGCGCGCTCCAAGACGCAGCCTGGCCGCTCGAGGCCGACCTCGCTGCGCGGCTGGCGCGTCGCTTCACGGTCTCACCCGGCGTGGTGCGCGCTGCAGTCGACGAAGCCCGAGCGCGCACAGCGCTGACCGCGCATGGGGAGCCGCTGCCGCCGCTGACGCTCGAGGTGGTCGCGCAAGCCGTGCGGCGTCGCTTGGACCACGCGTTGAGCGCGGTCGCTGAGCCATACACAACCACGCTTCGGTGGGACGACGTGGTGCTCGGCCCCGAGGTCATCGAGACGCTGCGCGAGATCTTGGCCCAGGCGCGCAACCGCGAGAAGGTCTTCGACGACTGGGGGTTCCGGCGCAAGCTGTCCTATGGACGCGGCCTTGCGTGCCTGTTCAGCGGTGCGCCCGGCACGGGCAAGACGATGATGGCGGGCATCATCGCGCGCGAGCTCGGGCAGGAGATCTACCGCGTCGACCTGGCGCGCGTCGTGAGCAAGTGGGTGGGCGAGACCGAGAAGAACTTGGCGCGGGTGTTCGATGAGGCCGAGAGCGCGCAGGTCATCCTGTTGTTCGACGAGGCGGACAGCCTGTTCTCGAGCCGCACCGAGGTCAAAGGCGCGAACGACCGGTTCGCGAACATGGAGATCAACTATCTGCTGCAAAGGATGGAGAGCTACGACGGCATGACCATCCTGACGACAAACTTCGAGAAGAGCATCGACGAGGCCTTCAAGCGACGGCTCCGGTTCCGCTTGCATTTTCCTGTGCCAGACGCGGAGCAGCGCACGCGCCTGTGGCGCTCGATGCTCCCCCCAGAGGCGGCCGTGTCGGACGATCTCCGGTTCGAGGCTTTGGGCAAGAAGTTCACCCTGAGCGGCGGCAACATCAAGAACGCGGCGGTGCGCGCGGCGTTCTACGCGGTCGAGGAGGGCGGCGTGATCACGCAGGCGCTGCTCGAGCGCGCCGCGACAGCCGAGGCGCGTGAGATGGGGCGGTTGATTTGACGACGTATTCACACCGCTACCACGCCGGCAACCACGCGGACGTGCTCAAGCATGTCGCGCTGCTTACCCTGGTCAAAGACGTGACTGCACGCGCGGGGGGGGCGGTCACGCTCGTGGAGACGCACGCGGGCGAGGGTCGCTACACGCTGGGGCCCACGGGCGAATGGACCGAGGGGATCGGCCGGCTCGACTCCGCCGGCAGCACGACCCGCGCCGCCCTGAGCGACTACTTCGACCACCTGCAGCGCCTCGAAGCCACGCATCGGACGCCGAATCGAGGCGGCCCCTACCCCGGCTCGCCGCTCTTTGCGCTCTCCGCGTTGCGGGCAAACGACCGGGTCTTGCTTGTCGAGAAGCAGGCCGACGCGGTGGACGCGCTGCGCCGCGCGGTCGCGCAGGACAAGCGCGCTCAGGTCATACACGGCGATGGGTGGGCGACGCTGCGCGAGACGCTCGCAGGGCTCAGCGACGGCGAGGCTGCGCGCACGGTGGTCCACATTGACCCCGCGTTCAACGATCCGGACGAGTGGCGCGTGGCGGGCGAGGCGCTGATCGCGTGCAGGCAAGCGGGGGTTCGGGCCGCGCTCTGGTATCCGATCAAGAGCCTGACGCGACCGAATGCGCTGCTCGCGCGACTCAGTGCCGCGCGGGCCGCCGCGACGACGGTCGAGGCGCACGTGACGCCGCTCGACATGAAGCGCAACGCGTTGAACGGGAGCGGAGTGGCCCTCGTCGGCGTCGATGCTGAGGTCGTGTTCACGCTCGCCGCGCGCGCGGCCGCGCTGAGTGAAGCGCTCGCGACCCATGAAGGGCGATATACTGTGCGGGTGCAGAGAACAGCCTGACCACTGGGGGGTGAGATGGGGCAACGATTCGACCGGATCCTGAGCGTCTTCGTCGTGTCTATGATGGCGGGTGCCTGCGGGCAGCCGCAGTCGGGCTCGGTCGTGGACGCGGAGCCACCGCGACCTCGACGCGACGCGACACTTGCGGACGCTGCGCCCTCGGTCGACGCGGCCGCTGCGGACGCCGACGCGCGCGACGCCGCCGTGGTTGACGCCGCGCCTTCGGCCGACGTCGAGGTGGCTGCGGACGCGGCCTCGCAAGACGCGGGTCCGTCCGTCGACGCGGGTCCGTCCGTCGACGCTGCGCCGCCGCCCGATGTTCCCGCGCCCCCGACGCGGCCGCCCTGCCAAAACGAAGGCGCGCGGCGGGCCTGTCCGCCCGTGGAGCTTGAGGCCTGCCCGACGGGCGTGCAGGTGTGCGAAGGCGGCGCGTGGTCCGTATGTCGCGGCCCCGCTGAGACGTGTAACGACACCGACGACGACTGCGACAGCGCGGTCGACGAGGGCCTCGGCAAGGACGAGGTCTGCGTGGTCGGCGTCGGCGCCTGCGGTCGAGACGGCGTTGGACAGTGCGCGGCAGACGGCACGGTGGCGTGCATCGGGCGCCCCGGACAGCCACGGGTCGAAGCCTGCAACGGCGAGGATGATGACTGCGACGGCACGACGGACGAGGACTTCGGCGCGGGGGCGCTGTGCAGCGCGGGCATCGGGGCGTGCCGACGAGACGGCGTGGTGGCGTGCTCCATGGACGGCTTGGCGTGCGACGCGGTCGCGGGTGAGCCGACCGACGAGCTCTGCAACGCGCAGGACGACGACTGCGACGGCACCTCGGACGAGGGATTCGACCTGGGCGCGGTCTGCAGCGTCGGCGTGGGCGTGTGCGCGCGGCAGGGCCAGGTCGTGTGCGGCCTGCTCGGGCAGACGACCTGTAGCGCGCGCGCCGGACGCGCCGGCGTGGAGACCTGCAACGGGCTCGACGATGACTGCGACGGTGAGACGGACGAGGACTTCGCGCTCGGCACCCCCTGCGACGAAGGCCAAGGGGCATGCGCCGTTCGAGGCGTTCTGGTGTGCGACGACGCAGGCGCGGCCGTGTGCAGCGTGCGCGCGGGTGCGCCCGAGGTCTGCGACGCCCTCGACAACGACTGCGACGGGCGCACGGACGAGGGCTTCAACGTCGGCGGCGCCTGTGTCGCCGGCGGCGGCGCCTGTGTCGCCGAGGGCGTGGTCGAGTGCACGCCCCAGGGGCGTGCGGTCTGCAGCGCGCAGAGCCCATTCGCGCTCGACGTGGGCGACGGCTCCGATGGTGAGCTCGTCGTCGCGGGTCGCGTCGAGCTTGAGCCCGACCGCCCCTACCAGTTCTCTCGGCTCGAGGTTCTCCCGGGCGGCGTGCTGACGCTGCGCGCGGCGCAGCCAGCCCCCGGCCGACTCGACCTGCGCGTGCTCGGGGCCGCGGTCGTGCGCGCGGGGGGTCGCGTCGACCTCGACGGCAAGGGCTATCCGGGCGGCCCCTCAAACCCGAAGGTCGACCGTGTCTACGCCGACCAGTGGACGAACGGCGGCGGCTCGAACGGCGTCCACGGACAAGGCCCCGGCGGCGGCGGCGGCGGCTGGTCCGCGCCTCAGCAGACCGTGGGCAGCGGTGGCGGCGCAGGCTTCGGCGCGGCGGGGACCGACGGCGTGCGGTGCGGCGTAGACGGCCGCAACTACACGGTCTGGGACGACAACGTCGGCGGCCCCCTGCCCATCGCGGCGCCCCAGCCGCGCTACTCATCGGGCGGGCCGGTTTACGCGGACGCCGACCTGCTGACGCTTGAGCCGGGCAGCGGCGGCGGCGCAGGGGGTAACAATTACGACGGCGGCGCGGGGAGCGTCGGTGGCGCGGGCGGCGCGGGCGGTGGCGCGCTGCGCCTGGTGAGCACCTCGCTGACGGTCGAAGCGGGCGGCGAGATCTCCGCCGATGGGCAGAGCGGCGCCGCGGGTGTGGGCGGGAGCTATGTCGGCGGTGGCGGCGGCGGGAGCGGCGGGGCGGTCTATCTGACCGCGATCGTGCTGCGCATCGACGGCGCAGTGAGCGCGCTCGGCGGGTCGGGCGGCGTGGGGACGAGTGGCAGCCAAGCGGGTGTGGGGGGCGTGGGCCGCATCCGCGTAGACGCCGGCGTGGTCGAGGCGCTCGGCAATGTGAGCCCCGCGGTGGGCCGCAACGGCGAGCTCGCCTGCATGCAGTGAGCGCCCGCGACCCTCACCGGCAGTCGAGGCCTACGCCCTCGAGCACCGCGAGCTGGCCGACGAAGCGGTAGAGGTCGGGGAGGCCCGCGCCGGCGGGGTGGTCGGGCAGCGCGAACGTCTGGACCTCTTCGTCTGTGTAGAAGTCGCGGTCGACTTGAGCGCGCAACCGCGTACCCCAAGGCTGCGCGCCAGGTCGCAGGTCGTGGGCCGTCACGACGACGCGCGCCTCGAAAGCGTCCCGATAAACCTCGCCCCACGAGATGGCGAGCGGTGCTTGCGAGGAGATGTCGACCCCGCGGGGCGCTGCGACGCCGGGCATCGTGCGCCAGCCCGCCGGGCCCTCGGTCAGGAGCACTTGCAGTCGGCCGTCCTCGCTCACTCGAGCGGGGCGCGCGTCCCCCTGCCCCGCGACGTGAATCGGTCGCGTACGCTCGGTGTTGACCAAATTGGACAAAAGCGCGGGCAGCGGCGCGTCGTCCCGTGTGGGCTCGGCCTCGTTCGTCCAGACCTCTAGATCGAAGGCCTCGCCCCGCGCGACGAGCAGTCGATTCGAGGCGCCCTCGTGGGCGACGGCGACCCACCGCAGCGCCTCGCCTTGGGGCGTGGGGACGGGCGCGGCGTTGGCCTCTCCCGGGAGGAGGTCGAGCGCGCCCTCGGGGCAGAAGACCCGTATCCGCTCGGGTGCCTGCATCGGCGTGATCGCGAGAACCGGCGCGCAGGGCGTTGCTCGGGGTGCGAGGCCGACGCCATCGACCACCCACAAGAGCGCAGGCGCGGGCTCGGGCGCTGCGCTCGGCGGCTCGCTCGGCGCGACCGACGGTGGCTCGCTCGGCAGTCCGCTGGGCGGCTCGCTCGGCAGTCCGCTGGGCGGCTCGCTCGGCGGCGGCACGGGCGCAGGCCACGGCGTCGCGAGCGTCACCGCGGTCGTCGGCCCGAGCACCGCGGCGGCGCCCAGCGTGCGGTACCCCTGCCAGTCGGCGCGCACGCGCATCGCCGGCTCGCCCCCCGCGAACGGGGTCGTGGCGAAGTAGATCCGCTCCCCTTGCAAGAAGAAAGCGGCGAGGTCCGTGTCCATTCGGCCGACGAAGCCGATCTGGTTGACCTCGGGCTCAGGCAACGTGGCCGATGCGAGCACGCCGGGTATCGGGCAGCAAATGCCGTCGTCTGCTTGGCCATCGCACTCGTCGTCGAGGCCGTCGCAGCGCTCAACCCGGCGTCCCGCCGCGCACGCCGCCGGCGCCGGCGCGATGTTCGGCACGTCCACGCGCTCAAGCGCCTCTTCGGGCACGGGGTTCAACCGGACCGTAAACGCGTCGGCGTCCCACGAGAGCAAGAGGCGCTGCGCGCCATCCGCGGACACAGCGAAGCCCAGAAATGCGCCCAGGTCGTCGATGGGCGCCCCGATCACGCCACCGGGTCGAAGCGCCCACGCGGTGTGCGCGGGCGGGTCAAACGTCGACGTCCGCGCGACGCGACCGCGCAGCAGGGCGTTGTAGTCGCTGTCGAGCACGTCCACGTAGTCGCGCAGGGTCGTGCCCGCCTGGGGCTGTCCATCGGCGCCGAGGGGCAGTGCGAACCCGTCCGCCCGCAAGGCGACTCGACCTGTCGCGGGGTCTCGGGTCGCAGCCATCAGCGCGCTCGCGTTCGAGTCGGCGGCGGCGAGCGCGCCGCCCAGACCGAGGCCGCAGCGCCAGCTCAAGCGTCCCTGCACGTTCAGTCCGTTCGCCGAGGCCGACTCCACCGATACGCACTGGCCTGTGGGGTATGCGAACACGGCGGCCTCGCGCGTCCCGACAATCTGCGGCGGGAGCGCGAGGCCCGCCTCGTCCGCCACAGGCGCGGACACCACCCCGTTGTCGACCAGCGCGAAGCCGAGTCGCGCGCCTCCGGGCTCGAGCGCGCCCACGACGAGTGTGCGCGCACCGAACAGACCGACGTTGAACGGCGCGAACAGCCGCGTACGCAGCGGTCGCGGCGCGGGGATGAGCGCGCTCGCGAGGTTCCAACCGAGCACCTCGCCGGTCTCCGCCTCGGCGTGAAACACCCACGGCGTGCCTGATGTCGTGTTCACGCCGCGCAACGGGCCGATGACGCGACCGACCTGCGCGAAGCTCGTCTCGCTGCCGGGCAGCTCCGCCGCGCCACACTCGGCGGCGTCCGCCGTCGCGGGGACACACACCCGGTGAAGGCGATCGTCGAAGAGCCAGGCCACGCGCATCCCGTTGCGCTTCGGCAAGACTGCGACGCGGTCGGGGGTCGGCGCAGGGGGCGGCAGCGCGGCGTCGACGACCAGCGCGTCGACCACGGCGTCTCCCGCGGCGTCCGTCCCGATGTCCGTGGCGGCGTCGACCGCTGCAGCGTCTGCTGCCTCAGCGTCGCGCTCGGCGTCACGCGCAGTGCGAGCGTCCGTGCTTCGATACAGGTCGGTCTCGGGCGCGGCGTCTGGGCCAGCGTCGAGCCGCTCGACGCGACGCAGGTCGACAGTGGGGCCGCTCTCGCAGGCAACGGCACCGAGCGCGATGGCCGCGGCGAGGCTCAGGGGGCGTGTGGTCTTCAAGTTATGCTCAGCTCAGCCGGGTCATCATCGTGAACGCAGGATGCGAACAGAGCGCGGCGCCATCTGCAGGCGGCCGCCTCCCGCGACGCCGCTCGCGGGCGCGAGCGCGTCGTCGTAGTCACCCGCAGGGATCGGGACCTCTCGGGCCGCGTCCGCGCGGTTGATCGCGACGGTCAGGTCGGGCGCGTCCGCGCCGCAGCCCGTCATGCGGTAGACCCAGGTGTCTTGGTCCGCGTGCAAGGGCACGCGGCGTCCGCGAGAGAGGACCTTGTTCTCGGCGCGGAGCTGCCCCAGCGCGGACACGAGCGCGCGCAGCGAGCGCTGCCCCGGGTTCAGGCGAGCGTCGTCCCAAGGCATCACGCGGCGATTATCGGGGTCGCCCCCGCCCGCGAGGCCGATCTCGTCGCCGTAGTAAATGAGCGGAATCCCGGGATTGGTGAACATCACGGCGAACGCCAGCCCAAGCCGTTCGTAGGCCGCGGCGTCGTTCGGCTGACGATAGTTCGGCGTCCAGCCATTCCCAGGGAAGCTGCCCTCTCGGCAGTTGCCGATCTCACGGCTCGCGAAGTGAATCGCCCGGGGGATGTCGTGGTTGCCGATCCACGTCGTCATCAGCGCGCCGGGGCCGTAGTAGCTGTCGTTCCCCGCGAGCCAGCCCGAGAAAGCGTCCATGCGCCCGCCCGGCGTGAAGAGCGCCTCGCACAGCCGCGCCTTGAACGGAAAATCGAACTGGCCGTCGAGCAGTGTGTCGGGGTTCACGAAGCGCTTGAGCAGCGCCTGGTCGTCATACGCGAACGTCTCGCCGACCAAGTAGAAGCGCCCGCCTGCGGGTTCTTGAATCTCAGCGTTCAGGCGCGCGCGCAGGTCCTGCAGCCACTCGAGCGGCTGGTGCTTGATCGCGTCGAGCCGGTAGCCGTCGATGCCGAACTCGCGCGCCCACCACAGGGCGTCGCTGACGGACCACGCGCGCACCTCGGGCCGGCGGAAGTCGAACTTGGGCAGGTACTCGGTGAACGCGCAGAGCGTGCCCCAGATGGGGTCGTCCCACAGGTTCTCGGGGCCGCACAGGCGAATGCGACCGTTGTCTCGCACGAACCAGTCCGTGCGCGCCCGGTAGAGCGGGCTCTCGATATCGACGTGGCCCATGACGTAGTCGAAGAGCACCTTCACGCCGCCGCTGTGCGCGGCGTCGACCAGCCCCCGCAGGTCCGCGGCGCTGCCGATCCGCGGCTCCACGCGCGGCGCCGGGTTCGGCGCCTGCGGGTTGGCGAAGTCGATGTTCTGCGGCGACGGCCAGTAGCCGTGGTAGCCGGAGTAGGTGTTGGGGTCGCTGTTGGGGTCAATGGCGCGGCCCGCGGTGTCGCGGTTGTCGTAGGGTGCCGAGAGCCACAGCGCGGACACGCCCAGGCTCTGCAAATACGGCAGCTTGGCCGTCACGCCCGCGAGGTCGCCGCCCTCGTATTGACCACTCGGGCCCGTCGCGGCGTCGCCGCCCGTGACGCCGGGCACAGGGTCGGCGCGGCCGTCCGAGTCAAAGAACCGGTCGACGAGCACGAAGTACATCACCGCGTCTCGCCAGTCGAACGCGGCGACGTCGCCGCACACGCCGGGGCCAGCGCCCTCGCATGACACGTCGAGCAGCGAGTTCTGCCCGCCGAAGCCGTCGTCCGCGCGGCTCGGGTTCGTCGGGTCCGCGATCCAGCGCGCCTGCGGCCCGGCGTTCAGGACGAACTTGTACTGGTGCGCGCCGTTGGGCACGACGTGCTTGGTCGCCCAAGCGCCGCGCGCCGCGTCGAACGTCATGGCCCAGCCGCCCTCGGCGACGGTCGGCGCCCAGTCGTTGAAGCTCCCCGCGATGTGCACAGTCTGGTGCTCACCCACCGCCGCCGGCAGGGAGAAGACCTGCACATCACAGGGGTTGTCCGCGCAGGTGAAGGCCGCGCACGTCTGCTCGAGCGGGTCGGGGCAGTCGGCGTCCGCCTCGCACTCCGGCGTGACGCACGCGAGGTCCACGCAGCGGTCCCCTGCCCCGCAATCGGCGTCAACCGTGCACTCCGGGCCGCACTGGCCGTCGCGGCATACGAGCGGCGCGGCGCAGGGTCGCGCGTCGTCGCACTGCGGCTCGAGAACGCACGCGCCCTCGGCGTCGCAGACCTGCCCAGCGGGGCAAGCGCACACGGACACGGGGTCCACGCAGGCGTGGAATCGGCAGACCGTGCCCGCCGCGCGTGCTTCGCAGTCAGCGTCTGTGTTGCAGTCCGGCAGAAAAGGGCACGCATGGCGCAGAAGACTGTTGGTGTTGCCGCGGCCGTCGTCCTCGACCTCGGCGTTGTCGGGGTCGAGCGTCCACTGGTCGACATCGCCGACGCGCAGGACGAACTTGTAGCGCCAGGTGCCCTCGCGCAGGTTCACATCCCCCAGGTAGACGCCATCGCCGTCGTCGTCGGCGAGGGCGATCTCCCCCATCCACGGCGAAGGCTCGAAGTCACCGGCGACCCGCACCTGGCTGGGCACGGGGGCGCCCAGCGCGGCCGCCGGCGCGTGTCGGTAGACGAACGTGTAGCGGCACGCTTCTCCCGTGGGCGTGCCGCCGCCGGCCGGTGGCGCCTCGCCCCCCTGTGGCCGCTCGCCCCCCGTGGGCGGCGCGGCATCTCGCCCGCCGCCTGCGCCGCCGAGCGGCCCGGCGTCGCCTTGAAACTGCGCGCGCGGGTCTTGGCTCTCGCCTCCACACGCCGCGAGCGTGAGGGCAACGCACACAAGCCCGCGCAGATACGTCCTCGGCCTCATTTCACACCTCCGACGCGTCCAAGTCGCGCACAGGGTACCATCCGACGCGCGTCTGTGGCATCACGCGCGCCATGAGCAGAATCCACAAGCAGCTTCCCCCGCCCGGCGCCAAGATCGGGCTCGCTTACTCCGGTGGCCTCGACACGCGGTGCGCCGTCGCGTGGATGTCTCGCGAGGGCCGCAAGGTCTATGCGTACACCGCAGACTTGGGCCAGCCCGACGAGAAGGACCCCGCCGAGATCCCGCCGACGGCGATGACCCACGGCGCGACGCTCGCGCGGCTCGTCGACTGCCGAGAGGCGATGGCGCGCGAGGGCGTGATCGCCCTCCAGTGTGGCGCGTTCCACATCTCGACCGGCGGTCGACGCTACTTCAACACCACCCCGCTCGGCCGCGCCGTCACGGCGACGGCGATCGTCAAGGCCATGCGCGAGGACGACGTCCACGTCTTCGGTGATGGCTCGACCCATAAAGGCAATGATATCCAGCGGTTCTACCGCTACGGCATCCTCGTCGACCCCCAGCTCACCATCTACAAGCCCTGGCTCGACACGACCTTCGTGACGCGCTTCGGCGGCCGCAAGGAGATGGCCGAGTACCTCGAGGCCGTCGGCCTGCCCTACAAGATGGGCGTGGAGAAGGCCTACAGCACGGACGCCAACGTGCTCGGCGCGACGCACGAGGCCAAGGAGCTCGAGTTCCTAGACCGCAACGTGCGCATCGTCGAGCCCATCATGGGCGTGCCGTTCTGGCGCAAGGACGTGCACATCGAGGCCGAGGAGGTCAGCGTGACCTTCGAGCGCGGCGTGCCCGTGGCGATCAATGGCCAGCGCTTCGGCAACCTGTTCGACCTCGTGGTCGAGGCGAACCGCGTGGGCGGGCGGCACGGCCTGGGCATGAGCGACCAGATCGAGAACCGCGTCATCGAGGCCAAGAGCCGCGGCATCTACGAGGCGCCGGGCATGGCCCTGCTGCACGCGACGTATGAGCGCCTGCTCACCGCGATTCACAACGAGAGCACGATGGACCACTACTTCACGATGGGGCGGCGCCTCGGGCGGCTGCTCTACGAGGGCCGGTGGTTCGACCCCGAGGGGCTGCTGCTCAAGGACGCGCTCACGCGCTGGATCGCGCCGAGCGTGACCGGCACGGTCACGCTCGAGCTCCGCCGCGGCGAGGACTACAGCCTGCTCGACACCCAGGCCGAGCACATGAGCTACGACCCCCACAAGCTCTCGATGGAGAAGGTCGCGTCTGCCTTCACACCCGAGGACCGCATCGGCGCCCTGGAGATGCAGAACCTGAACGTGATGGACAACCGCGCGCTCCTGCTGCACCACCTGAAGGGCGTGACAGCGCTGGGGAGCGCGGACGAGGTCAAGGGCCTGCTCGAAGAGGGCTGAGCGGGCGAGGGGCGGCGCGCTCAGGGCGCTGGGCACACGGCGCACGCGCCATCGTTGGGTGGCACGAAGTATGGCTCACCGATCGGGCTGCACGTGCCGTCGATCTGCACAGGCGCGAAGGCAGTGAGCGTCGCCCCGACCATCGCGCCCCACGCTGAAAGACATTCGGGCGCGGCGCTGGGGCCGAGCCGACCCGCCCGCGTGAGGGCCTCGGCGACAACCTCGGCCGTCCAGTCGCGGCTCACGAGGCATGCGATGGCCTGCGCGTCTGTGACCACGAACGCGGCCTGCGCCGTGGTCGGCGTGCACGCGTCGCAGCCCGCGCAGGCGTCGAAGCCGACGATGGTCGCCTCGACCGGGATGTTCGCGTAGACGCAGCCGCGGCCGCCCAGCTCGGGCGCGAAGGCCACGCACGGGTCGGTCGGGTCCGGCGGCGGGGGCGGCGCCATGGCCCCAAGGCGCAGCGTGCGACGGATCGACCCGGCGTAGCCGACAACGCTGACCTCGAGCTCGAGCACCACGCCGTCGAGGGTGTCGTAGCCGAGCTGGTCGAAGAGCGCGGGGATGATGAAGCCGCCGCCCGGCTCGGCGTTCACGAAGGTGTCGAGCGTGACGTCGTGGTACTCGGCCGCGACCCGCGCGAAGGCCGCCTCTTCACCCGGGACCGCCCGATGCTGAAGCCGAACGCGCGCCCCCTGGTTCACCGTGAACGGAAAGTCGGCGGGCGCGCGCAGCGCGGGCAGGACCATCGTGCCGCCCTGCGAGCCCCACTCCCACGCGACTGCGTCGTCGGGGCCGAGCTCGACGAGCGCGCCCGACACCTGAAAGAGCAGAGTGAGCGCCTCGATCGACGCGGGGTTGACGGGCGCGGCGTCCTCGCGCGCAGCGGCGTCCGCGACCTGAACGCCTGTTCGCTCAGACGAGTCGCAGGCTGTCAGTAATCCGGCAGCGGCCAGCGCGGCGACCCATGCGCCGGAGCGGCGTCCCATCAGCTCACGCCACCGAGCGACGAGACAGGAATCCGGATCTCGCGCGCCGCGGAGTTGTCGGTGTTCACGACGAGGTCGTCGCCCTCGCGACGGACCTTGAGGACATTGGCCGAGGCTGTGATGAACGCGACCTTCTTCTCGCCTTTGATGCCGCTGACGGACGCCATCTCGCCGTTGCTCAACTTGCCGCTGACCTGCGTGCCGAGCACGAGGGTCACGTCGCCCATCTTGGCCCGGACCTCGCTGGGCAGCGTCAGCGTGAAGGTGCCGTCGGACTTATGGTCGAAGGCCGTCACGTTGTCGGGCAGGTACTGGCCAATCGGCAGGCCCGCGGCCTTGAGCGCCGCGCGCGCCTTGTCGGCGGGCTTGCCGCCCCCTGCGAGCTGCCGATTGTAGTCGGCCTGCGCATTGACGCCGCCACGCTGCGCCTCGGGCTGCTGCGTCTGCTGCACATCCGCCTGCTGCGTCTGTTGGGGGCCGCGCGTCTGCTGGGTCGTCTGCGTCGCTGGATCGGGCATGGGCAGCATCATCGTCAACCACCCGCACGCGCGCAACGGGGTCAGCGCTCCCTCTTGCGGCGCTGAGGCGCTTCGGGGATAAGCGCGGCCATGCTCTCGTCGCTCACGATTCGAGACTTCGCGATCATCGACCGCGTCACGCTGGAGCTCGGCCCTGGCCTCACCGTCATCACGGGCGAGACGGGCGCCGGCAAGTCCATCCTGATCAGCGCGCTCAACCTCGTGCTCGGGGGCCGCGCGACGACGGACGTGATCCGCGCCGGCGCGGACGCCGCGACCGTCGAGGCGGTCTTCGACCCCGGGGACGCCCCAGAGCTCGCGGCGCGCCTCGCTGAGGCCGGCGTGACGCTCGACGGGCCGCTGATCGTGCGGCGCGTGCTCGCGCGCAACGGGCGTCACCGCGTGTACCTGAACGACACGGCCGTGACCTTGGGCACGCTCGCCCAGGTTGCGGGCGGCCTGGTGGATATCTCGGGGCAGCACGAGCACTACAGCCTGCTCCGCACGGAGTTTCACCTGGACCTGCTCGACCGCATGGCCGGGCTCGGCGGGCTGCGCGCCGAGGTCGCTGCGGCCTACGAGGTGCAGGCCGAGGTCGAGGCGGCGCTCACGGCGCTGCTTGAGGCCCAGCGGCAAAAGGGCGAGCGCCTCGAGGTGCTGCGTTTTCAGCGTCAAGAGCTCGCGGCCGCAGAGCTCAAGGACCCGCTCGAGGACGACGCGCTCGAGAACGAGCGCAAGCTCCTTCGCAACGCCGAAAAGCTGCGGACGACGTCGAAGCACGCGGAGGCGGCGCTCTACGCAGACGACGGCGCGGCGGTGGAGCGTCTCGGTCGCGCCGCGCGGTCGATCCGGGAGCTCGCGGAGGTCGATCCGACGCTGGCGCCCGTAGCGCAGGACCTGGACACGGCCGCGGCGCTCGCCGAGGAGGCCGCGCGGACGCTCGGCGCCTATGCGCGGCGTGTACACGCTGACCCCGAGCGCCTTGAGAGCGTCGAGGCGCGCCTCGCGTTGCTGTCAAAGCTGCGGCGCAAGTATGGCGCGACGCTGGCCGAGGTCATCGCGCGCCGAGACGCGCTCGAGGCGGAGCTGAGCACGCTCGAGAACGCGGACGAGGCCATCGCACAGCTCGAGAAGGCGCGAGAGCGCGCGGCGACGGCCACGGCCAAGGTCGCCCGCAAGCTGACGAAGGCGCGGCGCGAGGCGGGCGAGAAGCTCAGCGGCGCCATTCAAGGCGAGCTCGCGGATCTGGGCATGGGACGCGCCGTGATTCAGGTGCGGGTCGAGCCCCTCGGCCGCGGCGCGGGCCTCGAGGCCGACGACCTGCATGTGACCGCGCGGGGCGCCGACAAGGTCGAGATCCTGCTCTCGGCCAACCCCGGAGAGCCGCCGCAGTCACTCGCAAAGATCGCGAGCGGCGGCGAGCTTTCGCGCTTTATGCTCGCGGTCAAGCGGGTCATCGCCGACCGCGACTCCGTGGGCACGTACATCTTCGACGAGGTCGACACCGGCGTGGGCGGCCCGACCGCAGAGGCGATCGGGCGCAAGCTGCGGAGCGTGAGCGCGCAGCGCCAAGCGCTCTGCATTACCCACCTGCCCCAGATCGCGGCGATGGGCGACGCACACCTGCGCGTCGAGAAGCGCATCGAGGGCGACCGCACGTTCAGCCAGGTTGTCACGCTCGAGGACGACGCGCGCACCGAAGAGCTCGCGCGGATGGTGGGCGGCGCGACGGTGACCGAGACGACCCGCGCGCTGGCCCGCGAGCTGCTGTCGCGCCGCTGAGACCGTTAGCCGCGCAGGCGACGGCCGGACGCTTGGCGGCGGCCGGCGCGCGTGATGCCCACGAAGCCGGGTACGGCGCAGAAGACCTGCGTGCGGCCGCTGCTGCTGTCACAGACGCAGAGGTCGGGCTGCGCCACGACCGTCCACACAAGGCGCGCGTTGGCGTCGAACTCACAGCTGAGCTGAGGGCGGTCCGCGGGTTCACAGCAGCCGTCCGACTGCATCTCGCAGGGCTGCCCCACGAGGTCGGCGCAGGCGCTCGGCGGCGCAGCGTCGGGGGTCGGCGGCACGGCCGAGTCGACGGGCGGCGGCACGGCCGAGTCGACGGGCGGCGGAACAGCGGCGTCCGTGACGGCGGCGTCGAGTCGCAGGTCTGCGTCGGGCGCGGGCGGCACATCGCCACCGGGCGCGGGGGTGCCGCCAGCGGGTGCGCCGCCAGCGGGGGTGCCACCAGCGGGGGTGCCGCCAGGCGCGGGCGAGCCCCCGGGCGGCGGCTGTCCACCCCCGATCGCTGCGTCCACCTGAGCGCCGCCCGTCGCTGCGCCGCCCGTGGGCGCGGTGCCGTCGTCGTCGCTGCCGCAGCCGAGCGCGCCGAACAAGGTCGCGTTTCCGATGACAAGCGCGGTGACCCCGCGGCCCCTGAGTGTCCGATTCTTCAT
>Ga0209598_10001125_pt1 | contig 21847 bp, 18 predicted proteins | sample M_140807_EF_Meta_FD_187317 | JGI IMG/M metagenome (GOLD analysis project Ga0209598, IMG submission 187317) | Freshwater microbial communities from Lake Montjoie, Canada to study carbon cycling - M_140807_EF_MetaG (SPAdes) (version 2) | ecosystem: Environmental > Aquatic > Freshwater > Lake...
GGCTGGGGCATCGGCAGCTGGGCCACCGGCGCCAAGCGCATCGGTGACGCCGAGGGCACCTGGCGCGACGCCGAGGACGGCCTGCTGAGCCGCAATGCCATCGCGCAGGGCAGCGTGGACAGCACCGTGGGCTTCCACCTGCCGGTGGCGGCGGGCGGCAGCGAGAGCTGCACGTACTGGATCGCCGCGGGACACACCTACGAGGCCGTGCGACAACTGAACGACAAGGTGCGCCTGAAGACCCCGCAGCGCATGATGGATCGCACCGAGGCCTACTGGCGCCTGTGGAGCCACAAGGAGACGGTGGCGAACGATCCGCTGCCCGACCATCTTGCGGAACTGCACCGCCGCAGCTCGCTGATCGTGCGCACGCAGATCGACAACGGCGGCGCCATCATCGCCGCCAACGACTACGACATCACCCACTTCGCCGGCGACACCTACTCGTACATGTGGCCGCGCGACGGCGCGCTGGTGTCGCATGCGCTCACGCTGGCGGGGCAGAGCGAGCTCAGCCGCAACTTCTTCACCTTCTGCCAGCGCGTGCGCCATCCCGACGGATACTTCCTGCACAAGTACAACCCCAGTGGCACCTTCGCCAGCACCTGGCATCCGTGGCTCACCGAGAAGGGTCGCTGGCTGCCCATCCAGCAGGATGAGACCGCGCTGGTCACCTGGGCGCTGCGCAAGCACTTCCTGGCGTTCCGCGACGTGGAGTTCATCAAGAATCTCTACAACCCGCTGGTGGTGGACACCGCCAACTGGATGCTGAGCTACCGCGATCACGCTGGCCTGCCGCTGCCCAGCTGGGATCTGTGGGAAGAGCGTCGCGGCGTGCACCTGTTCACCGTGTGCGCCACCATCGGCGCGCTGCAGGCCGCCAGCAACTTCGCCAGCGACATGGGTGCCATGGACCGCGCGGCGGAATTCGGCGAGGGTGCCGAGCGCATGCGCGGCGCGATGCTGCGCCACATGTGGGATCCCGAGCGCCGGCTGTTCGCGCGCATGGCGCTGCCCCAGGAGGATGGCTCCTATCGCCTCGACTTCACGCTGGATGCGTCGGCCTACGCGCTGTTCGCCTTCGGCGCGCTGGAACCCAACGACCCGCGCGTGACCAGCCACATGCAGGCCATCCGCGAACGCCTGTGGGTGAAGACGGACATCGGCGGCATCGCGCGCTACGAGCGCGACCCGTATCACCAGGTGGAGCGTCATGCGCTGCACGAGGTGCCCGGCAATCCGTGGGTGATCTGCACGCTGTGGTACGCGCAGTGGCTGATCGCCAAGGCCACCAACGAGTCGGAGCTGCGCGAGGCGCTGGAATATCTGGAGTGGACCAACTGGCGCGCATCGGCGAGCGGCGTGCTGGCCGAGCAGTACCACCCGTACTCCGGCGCGCAGATCTCGGTGAGCCCGCTCACCTGGAGCCACGCCACATTGATGACCACCGTGAATCAGTACCGTCAGAAGCACGCGGCGCTCACGGGGCGTGGAAACGCGGGACTCGCGGACCTGACGGACGAGCCCGCGCGCCATCGACTGCGGGGCTGAACTGCCGACATTCCGCCGCGAAAAGGGCGCTTTCATCGCATTTTGAAACAGGTGTGCCGCACTTCCCCGCATGAATCCGCGCGGGTGCATGCGGCGAAGTCCGCCCCATGAAGCACGCTGATCTGCAGGCCGCCGAAGCGCTCGAAGCGGTGTCGCGTGCCGTGACGGAGTGGACCGTGGACCGCATGTTCACCGAGGACGCCTCGATGGAGGCGCGCTACGGCGCGGAGGGTCGACGGCTGTGGCGCAACGAGATGCAGACTCGCCTCGCACACCTTGCCGAGGCGATCGCTTCCGGCGAGCCGCGCCTGTTCACCAGCAACGCCGCATGGAGCAAGGCCGCGTTCCTTGCCCGCGACATGGGTGAGGATGACCTGACGCGAAGCCTGCGCTGCATGGCGTCGGTGATCAAGGACAGCGTGCCGAGCGACATCGCCGCGCGCGCCGGATCGATCATCGATGCATCCATGCACGAACTGGCGGGCGGCACCCTCGGCGACGAGAGCGTGCTCGACCATCTTGGCGAGGATGGCACGCTGGCCCGCCTGTTCCTGCTGCAGCTGCTGCAGCGCGACTGTCATGCGGCCGAACGCATCGTGCAGGACCTGCTCGAAGGCAACATGCCGCTGGCGAAGATCTACGAGCGCGTGATCGCACCGGCCATGAGCGAGATCGGCCGCATGTGGCAGTTGCAGGAGGCCACGATCGCTGACGAGCACTACTGCACCGCCAGCACGCTCGCGATCATGGCGCGTCTGCGCGGACAGTTGCAGGCCAAGCCGGCGAACGGACTGCTGGCCATCACCTGCAGTTCGGGCGGAGACCTGCATGAACTGGGCATCCGCATGGTGAGCGACCTGTTCGAGCTGGAGGGCTGGCGCGTGGAATGCCTTGGCGCCAACATGCCCGCCGACGAGGTGGCCGCAGCCGCGGGCCCGCAGCCGCACCGCGGCCCCGCCAATCTGGTGGCGATCAGTGCCGGCACGCCCTTGGCCATGCGCAGCGTGGCGCGACTTGTGCAGGCGCTTCGCGCCACCCCACACGGACAGCGCGTGGCCGTGATGGTGGGCGGATTGCCGTTTCATCTGGCCGATGGGCTGTGGCGAACCGTGGGTGCGGACGGCTTCGCACCATCCGCCTCCAGCGCACCAACGCTGGCCCTGCAGCTGGTGAAGGCGCGCGCGGGCTCGGTGCACGCCTGAGCGCACCGAGACACCGCACGCACATTCCGCGCGGCGTGATCTACAGCATGTCCGCGGCCAGGCTGGCCAGTTCGCTGCGCTCCGTCTTGCTCATGGTCACGTGGCCCGCGATGCGCTGTCCCTTCATGCGCTCGATCAGGTGCGACAGGCCGTTGCTGGCGGCATCAAGGTACGGATTGTCGATCTGGCCGATGTCGCCGGCCAGCACGATCTTGGTGCCCTCGCCCACGCGACTCACGATGGTCTTCACCTCGTGCGGCGACAGGTTCTGCGCCTCATCCACGATCATGAACTGGTGCGGAATGCTGCGACCGCGGATGTAGGTGAGCGGTTCCATCACCAGCTTGCCGCCGGCCACCAGCTGATCCATGCGCTGCTCGGCGGTGCGACTGTCGGCGTCACTGCCACCGCCACCGCGCGTGCTGAGCAGGTAACTGACATTGTCGAAGATGGGCTGCATCCACAGCGACAGCTTCTCGTCCTTGTCGCCGGGCAGGTAGCCGATGTCGCGGCCGAGGGGCATGATCGGTCGCGCCACCAGCAGCTTGTCGAAGCGCTCCTCGCGGAACACCTTGTGCAGTCCCGCGGCGATCGCCATCAGCGTCTTGCCGGTACCGGCGGGGCCGATCAGCGAGACCAGCCGCACCTCGTCGTCGAGCAGCAGATCCAGCGCCATCGTCTGCTGCAGGTTGCGCGCCATGATGCCGTACACCGGCTTGCGCGGACCCACCACGGGAATCAGGTGGCCCGTGTCGGCCAGCATGCGCGCCAGCCCGGTGTGACCCTCGTCGCTGTCATCCACCAGCGTGACGAACTGGTTCGCCACAAGTTCGTGCGCCTGGATGTCCATGCCTTCCGGGCTCTTCAGGATGAGCCCCTCGAGCTGCTCCACGCTGAGCTGGCGCTCCTGATACAGCTCGTCGATGGTCTCGCCGGGGCAGCGCATGGTGGCGTAGCCCGCGTACAGCCAGTCGGCGTCCACGCGATCGGCCTCGAAGTCCTCGCTCGGAATGCCCAGCGCGTCGCACTTCACGCGCGCGTTGATGTCCTTGCTGATGAAGATGGTGCGCAGCCCCTGCTCATGCAGGCGATGCGCCACGCCCAGGATGCGGTTGTCCGCCGAATCAAGGTCGAGCGCGAACGGCGTGGTTCGGTCACAGCGCTCGATGCGGATGCAGCCCCCCTGCTCGTTCCACACCACGCCCTCGAACAGACTGCCGATGGAGCGCAGCTTGTCCAATGCGCGGATCGTGCTGCGTGCATTGCGGCCAGTCTCGTCGTTGTTCTTCTTGAACTTGTCGAGTTCCTCGATCACCTGCAGCGGGATGATCACCTCGTGCTCCTCGAACTTGTACAGCGAGTTCGGGTTGTGCAGCAGCACATTGGTGTCCAGCACGAAGTGCTTGCGCGTGGCGGATGCGCCGGCGCCGGCTTCCTGCTGCTTCAATTGGTGCGAACCAGACTCGGACGGTGACCGCTGTGCGGCGTTCGGAGCGTGCTTCAAGGCGTTGACCCCTGTGAAAGCTGCCTACCAAACCAAGGACCCGATCATCCATGATCGGCTCGTTCGACCCCGGAACGATCGATTCTGGGACTCCGCTTGTCAAGTTCACGCATCCTTCATGGAAGGAAAAATGTTTCGCGACTAGGATGCCTTCCCATGAGCATGCTCCAATCGACGAATCCGGTGTTGGCTGACGGTCGCCTTGGTCCCGCCCTGCGCAATGCAGCGGCCGCGGAGGGTCGCGCCACGGTGGGTGGCGTGGTGAACAAGACCACGCTGTGCATCGCGGTTGCGGTGGTTTTCGGTGCCATCGGCCATTCGGTGGTGAAGGCCAACCCCGGTCTGCTGGGCATCGTGAACATCGTGGCGTTCGTGGCCTCCATGGCCGTGGGCTTCGCGCTGTGGGGCCGCCCGGCCTGGGCGGCGCTGCTTGCCCCCGTGTACGCCGCCGTGCAGGGCTTCTTCCTGGGTGCGGTGGCCATGGTGCTGGACAGCATCCTGGCGCAGAAGGGCATCCGACTGGCGGGCGGCGTGGCGATGCAGGCCTTCGTGGTGACCACCGGCGTGTCGATCGCCTGTCTGCTGCTGTACCGCAGCGGAGCCATCCGATTCAATCAGCGCGGCGCCTTCATCCTGTGGTGCGCGGTGCTGGGCATCGCGGCCACCTACCTGATCTCGTTCGTGCTGAGCCTGTTTGGCGTGCAGACGGCGTTCATCTCGCTGCCCACGCAGACCGGCAACAGCTCGGGCGCGATGATCGGCCTGGCCATCAATGCGGTGATCCTGATCGTGGCGGCACTCACGCTGGTGGCCGACATCCAGCAGGTGGATCAGGCGGTGGCGGCCGGCGCGCCCGAGAGTTCCGAGTGGTATCTGGCCTACGGCCTGCTGGTGAGCCTGATCTGGATCTACCTCGAGAGCATGAAGATCGTCTTCCGCATCGCGATGATGTTCGGTGGCGGCAACAACCGCGACTGACGCCACCCGCTGGGCGGTAGCCTGCTCGCATGATCGGTGAACTTGCTCTCGCGCTGGAAGCTGTCGCACCCTCGCGCCTTGCAGCCGACTGGGACAAGGTGGGGCTGCTTGTGGGCGATGCCGCGCGGCCGCTGAAGCGCGCGCTGCTGTGCATCGACCTCACGCAGGAGACGCTGGCCGAGGCGCTGAAGCTGAAGTGCCAGGCCGTGGTGGCGTATCACCCGCCCATCTTCGAACCGATCGCGCGCATCACCACCTGGGATCCACGCGGCGACCTGCTGCTGCGATGCATCGAGCGCGGCGTGGCGCTGCTGAGCCCGCACACGGCGCTGGATGCGGTGCGCGGCGGCGTGACCGACTGGCTGGCCGACATGCTGGGTGCGGGCGAGCGCTGGCCCATCGAACCCGCACTGGACAATCGCTCAAACGAGCGGCTGAAGGTGGTCACGTTCGTGCCGGAGTACGCGGCGCAGGCGGTTCGCGAAGCCATGGCGGCCGCAGGCGCGGGTCAGATCGGTGCGTACACCGAGTGCAGTTTCGAGGTGCGCGGCGAAGGCACCTTCAAGGGCGGCGTGGGTTCGAAGCCAACCGTTGGCAAGGCGGGGCGGCGCGTGCGCGTGCCGGAGGTGCAGCTCAGCATGGTGTGCGGCGAGCGGCAACGCACGGCCGTGGTTCAAGCCATCCGCGAGGCGCATCCCTATGAGGAGGCGCCCGTCGAGGTGCATCGCCTTGAGCCGATGCGCGACCCGCATCAGGGACACGGCCGCATCGTCCAGCTGGACAAGGCGCTGAGCACACCCGAAGTGGCGCAGCGTCTGCGCAAGGGACTTCGGCTGCCGGCCGGATCGATGCAACTGGTGGAGTCCAAGCGCGCGAAGCGGCACCAACGCATCGGCGTGGTGCCTGGCGCAGGCTTCAGCATGATGGCGAAGGCCGCCGATCAGGGATGCACGCTGTTCGTCACCGGCGAGGCGCGCCATCACGATCAACTGGCGGCAAAGGCGCGCGGCTGCGATCTGCTGCTGGGTGGACACTCGCAGACCGAGCGCGGCTACCTGCCGATGCTTGCGGCAAGCCTGAAGCCGCACATGCCTGGCGTGTCACTGGTGGTGAGTCGCGCCGACGCGCCGCCGTTCCGCATGGCGTAAGCGAACCTGCGCGTGGTCGCGCGCGCGTCCGATACAGACCCCCGTCCCTGTTACGCGGACGCGGTTTCGCGGGCCAGCATGGCCGCACCCAGCAGGCCGGCGTCGTCGCCGAGTTCGCTCAGGTGCACCTCGCACTTGCGCAGGCTGCTCGGGAACACGTGCTGCTCCACGGCCTCCTGAATGCGGTGCAGCCAGGGCTTGCCGAGCGCCTCGGTGACGCCACCACCCAGCACCACGGTGGGCACGCTGAGCACGGTGAGGAAGTTGGCGATGGCCAGACCCAGCAGATCGGCCGAAGCGTTCACCACCGATGTGACCAGTGGATCGCCCTTCTGCAGACACTCCGCGATCACGCCGCTGCCAATGGTGGGCTCCGCGCCATCATCACCCGGCTTCAGGAACTCGCGAAGCATGCTCTCTGGATAGTGGCCGATGAGCATCAGCATGCTGCGCACCATCGCGGTGCGGCTGCAGTGCTCCTCCAGCTTGCGATGTCCCGGACCTGCGCCGGGGAACATGATCACGTGCCCGATCTCGCCCGCCGTATGCAGCGGGCCGCGCCACAGTTTGCCGTTGAGCACGAACCCGCCGCCGATGCCGGTGCCCACCCACACGGCCATCAGGTCACCACGACCCTTGCCGGCGCCCACGCGACTTTCGCCGAAGGCGGCCACGTTCACGTCGTTGTCCACAACCACCGGGCGATCCAGCTTCTTCGCCAGGATGTCGCGCAGCGGCACGCGCTTCCAGCCAAGGTTGCCCGCGTGGATCACCAGCCCCTTGTCCCAGTCGACCGCGCTCGGGGCGCCCACACCGACGGCGGCGATGTCCTTCAGCGACAGCTTCGCCTCGCCGCACGCGCGCTCGATGCCTTCCACCAGACGGCTGATCACCTTGTCGCGGCCCTCGAGCGCCTTGGTCTTGCGCTTGCAGCGACCCAGGATGCGGCCCTTCTCGTCCACCACGCCAATGGCCATGTTGGTGCCGCCAAGGTCCACGCCGATGACTGGTCCGTCGAATCGATCCTTGCCCATGGATGCAGAGCGTAGCGGCACGGGAACGCGCACCGTTACACTCGCCCGCGCATGTCCGAAACCCATCCACTCACCACGCAGGAAACCGCGCACGTGGCCAAGCTGGCACGTCTGGCGGTTCCGGCCGACCGCATCGAGGCCATGCGCACGCAGTTGGTGGGCGTGCTTGGACACGTGGCCAAGCTGAAGGCGATCGATGTGGAGGGCGTGCAGCCCATGACCACCCCCTTCACGCAGGTGAACCGACTGGATGAGGACGAGCCCGGCCCCTGCCTGGACATCGCCGACGTGCTGCGCAACGCCCCCGCCGTGGAAGGCCGCTATCTGGCGGTGCCGAAGGTGCTGGCCGAGGACGCCGGCGGATGAACTTCGTCGACGCCACCGATCTGCGCGATGCCGTGCGAAGCCGCAAGGTGAAGGCCAGCGATGCCGTGGCCGCGACGCTGGCCAGGGCGAAGGCCGCCAACGCCAAGCTGAACGCCTTCCATGAAATCCTGGAAGAGGACGCGATGCGTCAGGCGAAGGCCGTGGACGACGCGATCGCCGCGGGCCGCGACCCGGGACCCATGGCCGGCGTTCCGGTGGCCGTGAAGGACAACATCGCCACCCGCGAAGGCCGCACCACCTGCTCGAGCCGCATGCTGGAGCACTATCGCTCACCGTTCGACGCAACATGCATCGAGCGACTGCGCGCCGCCGGCGCCGTGGTGATGGGCAAGACCAACATGGACGAATTCGCCATGGGCAGCAGCAGCGAGCACTGCGCCTGGGGCCCGGTGAAGAATCCGTGGGACATCACGCGCGTGCCGGGCGGCTCGAGCGGCGGAAGCGCGGCGGCGGCGGCTGCGGGCATCTGTGGCGTGGCGCTTGGAAGCGACACCGGCGGAAGCATTCGTCAGCCCGCGTCGCTGTGCGGCTGCGTTGGCTTCAAGCCCACCTACGGACGCGTGAGCCGTTACGGACTGGTGGCCTTCGGCAGCAGCCTGGACCAGATCGGACCGCTCACCCAGAGCGTGCGCGATGCGGCACTGACCTACGCGGCGATGGCAGGCGTGGATCGTCGTGACAGCACCAGCGCGCAGCTTCCCGTCGAGGATCCCGTCGCGTCGCTCGAGCAGCCCATCGCCGGCCTTCGCATCGGCGTGCCCGCCCAGTACATCAGCGACGCGAATGACCCGCAGGTGAACGCGCTGGTGCGCGAATCGCTGGAGCGGCTGAAGGCGCAGGGCGCGTCGATCGTCCCGGTGGAACTGCCGCTGACCGACGTGGGCATCAGCACCTACTACGTGATCGCTCCCGCCGAGGCGAGCGCCAATCTGGCCCGCTTCGACGGCATCCGATACGGCCATCGCGCACCCGCGCGACCGGGGCAGTCGCTGGACGACCTGTACGCCGAGAGTCGCGGCCAGGGCTTCGGTCCCGAAGTGCAGCGCCGCATCATGCTTGGCACCTATGTGCTCAGCGCCGGCTACTACGACGCCTACTACGGCCGCGCGCTGAAGGTGCGCCGCCTGATCAAGGCGGAATTCGACCGCGCCTTCGCGAATTGCGACGTGATCGCGGGTCCGGCCAGCGCAACGCCCGCCTTCCGCGCCGGCGGCATGACCGATCCGCTGCAGATGTACCTGTGCGACGTGTACACGGTGAACACCAACATCGCGGGCATTCCCGGCATCAGCGTGCCGATCGGTTTCATGAAGCAGGATGGCGCATCGCTGCCCGTGGGACTGCACCTGCAGGCCGCCGCCATGGCCGATGCAACGCTGCTTCGCGCGGCGCGCATGGTGGAACGCCTGCATCCCGAGGCCGCCGTGCGGCCCGCCATCTGACATTCACTGCGCGCGAGGCACGCGCCCGTATTCGCGCAGCGTGCGCCAGAAGGCGTCCTGCAGCGCGGTGGCTGCGGATCGATTCTCGTTGAAGCTGCCGATCTGCGCCTGCACGTCCGTGACGCCGTGTGCCTCGTCGCCGGTCACCACCAGCGTGCCGCGCTCGTCCTTGATTGAACGGACCGTGAACACCTTGCCATCGGCCGTCTTCTGCTCGCTCACGACCGCCATCTCGCACGACTTGGCGGCCTCCCGAGCCACCACGCCGACCTCACGCCAGCGTCCGCTCTCGGCCGCCGGCGCCAGGGGCTTGCGATCCTGACCCGCCGGCTCGCTGTCCGCGATCGCCTTCACCACCTCGCGCTGCTCGTCAGGAGACAGCTGCCGGTAGGTGGTCGATGGCTCGCCCGGGTTTCGAACATTGCTGTCCACCGCCATCACCTGCGGCGCATCGCACGCAGCCACAAGCATCACGACAAGAATGAGGGGTGCGTGGCGCATCAGGCGCGCAACCTAGCCGCACGCGGGGCCCCCTGTCCACGCGCGGCTTCCACCACCCGAAGTCCCGCCGATGCGATGGCCACGGAGCCGAGCCGGCGCAATGGCACCCACTGCAGCGGCCGATCCTCCGGAAAGCTGGCCGGATGCACGATGAAATGCACGCGCCGATGCGTGGTCTGGAAGTCGAATCGCGCGATCGCGCGTGCCACGGTGGACGCACCGGACAAGGCCTGCACCTGCCTGCACGAGATGGCCCGCGGCGTCTCCACCGACGGCGGCGCGAGCAATCCGGACCACAAGCCCTCCGTGCGGCGCTCGAGCGCCACGCGTCCATCGCGAATCTGCACCAGCGCATGGTGCACCACGCGCTTCACCGCCGCGCCCGGCTTGGGCGGCGGCACCTCGTCCTGGGAGCCGGCGGCGCGTGCACCGCACATGTCGCGCAGTGGGCAAGCGCCGCATCGCGGCTGCATCGGCGTGCACACCGTGGCACCCAGTTCCATCAGCGCCTCGTTGGTGGCACCTGGATCCTTGGCCGCCTTCACCAGTTGCGTGGCCTGCTCCCAGCACCATGACTGACCTTCGCGATCGGCCGCCGAGGCGCGTCGATCGGCAAGGCGACTGAGCACGCGCGCAACGTTGCCATCCACGATCGGTTGGTGCTGCCCGAACACGATGCTCGCCACCGCACCGGCGGTGTAGCGCCCCACGCCCGGCAGCTCAAGCAGCGCCTGCATGTCGGAAGGCACCTGCCCACCATGCACCGCCACGATGCGCTCCGCAGCCGCATGAAGCGATCGAGCGCGTCGGTAGTACCCCAGACCGCGCCACGCCTCGAGCACCGCGGATGGCCCGGCCTTCACCATGGCGCGTGGCGTCGGGAATCGCCGCATGAATTCGGGAAATCGCTCCGCCACCCGCGCCACCTGCGTCTGCTGCAACAGGGCCTCGCTCACCAGCGATTTCCAGGGCTGGCGATTTCGGCGCCATGGAAGATCCCGCGCATTGGCGGAAAACCAGCGGGCCAGAGCTCCGGCGATGGAGGAATATTGCAAGGCCTTGGGATCGCGGCGGTTCCGTCGTGGAACCGCAGGCTGTCCACACGCGGATGCTGCCTTGCGGCTCACCGCAGGTGGCCGTACCTTACCCCACCCCCCATTCGGCTTCCGAGACCCACGAACAAGATCACCCATGGCCAAGCTGTTCTACACGCTCGAAGAGGCTTCTGCGAAGCTGAACAAGTCCGCCGAAGAGATCACCGGTCTGGTGGCTCAGGGCAAGCTCCGCGAATTCCGCGACCACGAAGACAAGTTCATGTTCAAGGTCGAGGAAGTCGACCTGCTGTCCGGCGACTCCGCCGACAGCCTGGAACTGGATCTGTCTGCCGACCTCCCCGCGGGCAGCGACAGCTTCGAACTCGATCTTTCGGATTCCGGCGCGGGCGCCAGCGCCGCCTCGGGCAAGTCTGACAGCCCTGTGGGTCTGGATTCCGTCAACCTGGCGGACGACGCCCCGTTCGAGCTCGATCTGGGTGAGGCTTCCGCAGTGAAGCCCGCCGCCAAGAGCGCCGGCATGCCCAAGGTGATCGAGACCGAAACCTTCGAACTCGATCTGGGTGCCAGCGGTTCGATGGCTGCGGCCTCCGGCGCGGCACGATCGGCCCTGAATGCCCCAGCCTCCGCGGGCGATGATCTCACGCTCGAGCTGGACCTGGGCGACGAGCCCTCGTCCGCCAAGAGCGCGGCCCCCAAGGCCCCCGCCCGATCCGCACTGGACGACAGCATCGGCAGCATGGCTGCGGCCCCCGCCGCCACCAGCGACGATCTCTCGCTCGAAGGCTCCAACATGGGTGCGGCGGCCAGCCGCGCGGACAGCGCCGTCGGCGGCTCGTCCATCAGCGCGGGTCTGGGTCTTGATGGCCCCGGCTCCGGCAGCGGCCTTCTGGACCTGACCAGCGACAGCGAAAGCAGCAGCATCGGCGCCGCCTTGATGGACGAGGCTTTCTCCTCGGATGAAGGCGCGGAAGTTCCGGCCAACGCCAGCGGCATCTTCGGCGGCGAAGGTGGTGGCGAAAGCGCCGCCGGCCTCGCGGGCGTGGCTGGCGCGGCGGCTGGTGCAGCTGCGGTTGCCGTGGCGGCACGCGGCGCAACCTCGGTGCCCATCTTCACGTCGGGACCGGCGGCTGCCGAGGTGTACAGCGGTTCGTGGAGCGGTCTTGGCGTGGGCCTGCTCATCCCCAGCTTCCTGGGCATGGCAGCGGCGTTCGCCATGGTGCTCATGAAGACGCTGGGCGCACCGCCCGAGATCGCCGTGATGTACGCGCAGGACTGGATGACCTGGACCGGCGGACTCGCCGGCGCCATCGCCGTCTGCGGTGCCATCGGCTTCTTCGTCGGCAAGGCCACCGAGTGAGCCGCTCTCGCGCGCTCGCCTGCCTGACATGCTGAATCGACATGGCGCTGACCAGTGGATCCCCGCCACCCTCGTGGTGACGCCGGTGATTGCCGCCTGTGCCTGGCTTGCGGTCGGAGGCGAGCCGGGCTGGTGGCTGCCCGCCGGCGTGTGCATGATCGCGCTGCTCGGCTTCATCGCCTTCTTCCGTGATCCGCCGCGAAGCGCGCCCGGCAGCGCCGATGGCTGCATGGTGAGCCCGGCGGATGGTCGCGTGAGCGCGGTGTTCAGTCAGGCGCATCACGATGCCGTGGATGGACCCGCCACCGTGGTTCGCATCTTCCTGAGCGTGCTCGACGTGCATGTGAACCGCGTGCCGTGGGATGGCGAGGTGCTTTCGCGCGCGCATCGCCCCGGTCGCTATCTGGATGTCCGAACGCCGCACAGCGCGCACGTGAACGAGAGCGTGCTGCTGTCGCTGCGTGCAGCCGGTGGCCAGCGCTATGGCGTGCGGCTGGTTTCAGGTGCCATCGCCCGTCGCATCGTGTGCACGCTGCGCCCCGGCGACCGCGCCACGCGCGGCGAGCGCATGGGGCTGATCAAGTTCGGCTCCACCACGGAGCTGATCGTTCCCGCCGACAGCGAGGTGCTGGTGCGCGAAGGCGATCGCGTGGTGGGTGCAGTGACCGCGTTGGCCCGACTGCGGGCCTAATCGCCCTGCGGACCGTCATCATGGTCGAAGGCCTCGTTGGACGAGGGCCATTCCGGCACCGCGCGCAGATTCACGCGCTCGATGCGGCCGATGTGATTGCCCAGCATGATGCGCACCGAATCCAGCGCCGCCTCGGCGGGGACCGGCCGCGCACCACGCGGGCCAAGGATCAGGATGACGGCGTGACAACGCCCGTCGGCTCGGCATGCGGCAAGCATGCTCCAGCGGCCTTCCAGTTCCGCGGCATCGTCTGGATTGCCCCAGCGCGATGCATCGTCGGTGCTCACGATGCCACCGGCGATCATCAGGTTCGACAGCTGCATGCGCTCCACGCGCGACATCAGGCGCACCGCGATGTCCGAGTGCGGGCCGGCATGGCCGCTGCACGCCGCCAGGCCCACGCGATCACCGGGGCCCGAAAGCCACACGGCCACCATGGAGTCCGGCAGGCATCGCGTGATGAAGTCCGCCGTCTCGCGCGAGGCGTGCAGGGCGTCCAGTTCGGTGTCGAGCGTGCGTCGCAACGCATCGATGCCGAGCACCGGCGCCGAAGCGTCGGCATCGGTCGGAAGCTGCTGGATCAACTGCGTCAGATCACCCGTGGTGCGATGCGCGTCGGTGCATCGCTGCACCAGGCTTCGCAGCTGATCGATGCGCTCGCGACGCTCGCGCGCCATGCGACACGCGCGGACCGCCTCTTCCACTTCGCGCTGGAACGCCTTGGCGCTGAGGGAGGAGGAAATCGCGCGGACCGCGTCATCCGTGCCGGTCGTCGAGGTTCGTGCCGCCGATCCGCGTTCACTGCGATCGCCGATGAGCAGCATGCGCGTGCAGGGTGACAGGCGTCGAACGCGTTCGAGCACCGCCACTTCGTCCACGGCCACGTCGGCAGCCACCAGCACCAGATCGATCACGCGCTCCACGCAGCGAACGAACGCGCGCTCGGCATCCGGCACCACTTCCACGCGATGCCCGGTCGTCACCAGCTGCTCCAGCCAGTCCGGCCAGCGTGCGGCGTCGCCGATGGCCAGGATCTGGCCCGACCCGATGGAGGCGTGCGTACCACTGTGGATGTCGGTTGGCTTCTTCACGGCTTTCACCGCTTCGGCCTGATTCGGCACCGACTTTCGGACCCGGTGTCCTGAAATCGCCAGATTTTCGGGGTCGCTCAGGCCGGTGGGGCTGCGTGGCGCTGCCGCCACAGGCGCACAGCCTCGGCCTCCCGCGGATACACGGGCACGGCCGCCTCGGGCGCCACATGACGACCCAGCGCCAGAATGGCCCTGCCGGCCTGCAGCACCGCCTCGGCCCCCACGCGCAGCGGCAGGCAGCGCACATCCTGCTGCGCGGCACGCTGACGCCATGATGCAGGCAGGTGCTCGTCGGCGATGAGCCGTCGCACCCCGTCACACGACCATGCCGATGCTTCGGATGAACGCCCATCGTGCGCGATCGCGTCGACGGTGCCCTCCACCCGCTGCACCCAACTCTCGTCGCCCTTGGAGGCGAGCGCCACCCACACGGCATCGCCGGATGACAGTTCACCGGCGAGCACCGAGGCCATGCGCGCGCATGCACCCGCACCCACCGGCACGATGCGCGCGCCGCACGCCAACGACATGGCCTGCGCCGTGGCGTGCGCGATGCGAAGCCCGGTGAAGCCGCCAGGACCCGCGTTGATCAGCACCGCGTGCAACCGCTCGGGCGACGCGCCCACCTTCGCGAAGGCGCGGTCGATGGCAGGCATCAAGTCCTCGTGCGTGCGATCGCCGGTGCGCACGGATTCAACCACCACCGCACCGTCACCCGACACCACCGCCACGGACTGCTCGCGCTGACTCGTCTCGATCGCCAGCAGCACATCGCGTTCAACCATCGAGCGCCGCTCCGATCGCCGCCAATGGCACCGCGTTCAACAGCGCGTCCTGCGCCGTGGGCGCTGGCTGGGACAGGTCGAAGGGCACCACGGCCGCGCGTTCATGGTCCGAATTCAGCAGCAACAGCCGTGCGAACGGCGCTTCTGCGCCTTCCTCCACATGCTTGTGGCCTGCCACGAACAGCCGCACGTTCCAGGCGGCGGCAAGTCGCTCCACCTGCTCGGCGTTCTGCCCGCGACCCCAGGTCATGTTCCAGGCAGCGCCGGTGCGCGTGGCGAAATCCTCGTCCACCAGCTCGCGGTCGAGCACGCCCAGATCGAAGTTGGCCATGGCCATCGGTGAAGGCAGCGAGTGCGAACACATCAGGCCGTTCTCGGTGCGCACGGCCAGCGGCATGGCACGGATGAAGCCACGCAGCGCCGCATCGACAAGTGCCGCCTCGTCTCCAAAGCTCCACACGAGGCCGTCGTGGAACAGCTTCGTGTTCTCGCCTGCACCCTTGCTCACGGGTTGGTCGAACGCCTGCGCGATCTCGTGGTTGGCCAGCATCGGATGCACCTGCGCCGGATACTGCAGACGCAGCGCCGCCGCCTTGGCCAGCATGCGCCAACTGATGTCGGCGCCATCGGTCAGCCGTTCGCCGTGGATCAGCTCGTGCAGGATCAGGTGATGGTCCGGTCGTTCCAGCTGCGCGAACGCCCGCACCTGCAGGAAGTGGATGGGATGGTCGTGCAGATCGCCCGTGGCGAGCAGGCGACCGCGCGCCGGAAGCGTGACGCAGCAACCCTTGCGCAGTGGATCCTGCCGAAGGCTGTCGGTGGCGCGCTCGAACAGCGCCGCCACGCCCTCGGCGTTCAGGTGATCGATCGCGATCGCGCTCACGGCGCCACCATGGCCGCCACGAAGCAGCGTCCGCCACCGGTGCCGGTCTCGATGGTCACGGGCGCGTACACCAGTCCCGACGCCTTCAATCCCGTGGTCACGCGCATCTTCACGCGCATCCGGTCGCCCTGCTTCTCGGCGCCCAGAAACTGCACGGCGATCGCGGGATCCTGCGTGCCCACGCCGCGCACGACATCCCAGTACGGCATGGGCGCCTTGCCCTTGGGCACGCTGTTCTCGTAGTCCACCACCACTTCGCGCGCTTCGCCGGGCTTCATGCGACCGGCCAGCACCACGCTCTCGCCGATGAACCAGCCGCGCTTGTCCACATCGGGGTCGAAGCGCGCACCGGTGCCCTCATTGCGCACGCGCAGCGGAATCAGCGGGCACTCCGGTCGATCGGTCTCCACCAGCAGCCACTGGCGGAACTTGCCATCGGGCACCATCGACAGATCCCACTGCACCAGATAGTGCGACCGCGGCGCGTCCTTGGCTGGATCGAAGTCGGTGAACACGGGCGGCGCGCCCTCCACGCTCAGGATGCGGAATGGCTTGCCATCACTGGAGGTGAAGTCGATGACGCCCGTGCGATTGCCCTTCAGCGCGTTGATGAAGGCCGGCGACGGTTGCACCGGCAGCGTCACCACGCCCTCCATCTTGGCGATCAGCGGCTTCGATCCATCCTTCAGCGTCACGAACACCTTCGCATCCTTGGGGCCCGGTGCCTTCGGCGCATCCATGCTCGCCTTCAGTTCCACCGACGCGCCGGGCGCGATCTCCTTGCCCGCCAGATCGGTGAGCGTGGTGCACTTGCAGCTGGGAAACGCCGACACGATGGTGACCGGCTTGCCGCTGACATTGCGCAGCGTGAAGGTGCGCGTCTGCACCGAACCCGGCGCGATGGCGCCCAGGTCGATGTGCGGCGGATCGATCACCAGCGGCGATTCCGCGGCGGCGGCATTGGGTGCCGGCGGCACGGCGCCCTGCGGCATCGTGGGGGCGATCCAGAGCATCGCGAGCAGCGTGAGCATGGTTGGCATGGTCACAGTCTACGGACCACGCATGCCATCGCGTTCGCGCAAGGCGTGAACTTCAGCCCGCGCCGTGCATGCCCAGGCCCATCTCGATCTGCGTCAGCGCATCACCCGCGGCGGCCTGCGCGTTCTGCATGCGTTCGGTGGCGGCCTCCAGCCGCTGCAGATCGGCATCCGTGATCGCCTCGCTCAGCAACGGAAGCATGCAGGCCGCGTACCCGTCGTCCCGATCGCTGGCGGCCAGCAGGCTGAGGAACCAGGGACGCCCATCCAGGCCCTTCGGATCGATGAACGCCTGCTGGAAGCGCCGCATGCCGCTGCGCACGCGCGTGTCGTTCTGTGGCGTGAGCTCGACCGTCGCATCGAGCGCGCGATCGATGGCTTCGCCTCGCAGCATGATCGACTGGAAGCCGGGACGCACGCGCTTCAACTGCTCGAGCACGAGCGGATCCTTGGTGCGCTTCTCGAGCGCCTCGAGCTGCTCCATGCCCATTCGCCCAACCCACTGCACGCGCGCCGGCGTGCATGGCGCCTCGGCCGCCAGCGCCGCGAGTGCAAGCGTGGTCTGCGTCACCATGCGCGCGCTCGCATAGTCGTCACCCACCACCGCGCGATACCAGTTCACCGTGTCGTAGTTGCTGTGGTAGCTGGTTCCCGCGGAACCGCCCGCGCCCATGCTGACGCTGGGGATGCCCAGGCGGCACACGAAGCTGATGTGGTCGCTGCCGCCGCCGAGCGGTCCGAACAGCGGTCGGCCCTCGGAGAGTCGCTGCATGCGCGCCAACACGGTCTCCGTCGGCTCACCGGCCGCCGGCACCATCGCCGCGGCGGCACGCGCAACGGGATCCAGATCGGGCGAGAGCGACATGCCCGGATTCGGGCCCATCGCGGCCATGTCCAGATTCACGTACGCCACCGCGCTCGTGCGCATCTCGGCGTCGTGCGCTTCCACCCACTCGGTGCTGCCGATGATGCCGAATTCCTCGGCACCCCACGCCGCGAACACGATGCTGCGCGCAGGCATGATGCCGCGCAGCGCCAGATCGGCCACGCAACGCGCGGTCTCGAGCAGGCACATGGTTCCCGCGCCGGGATCGGCCGAACCATAGCCCCACGCATCGTGATGGCATCCGATCACCACACTCTCATCCGGTCGCACCGCACCGGGCAGTGTGGCGATCACGTTGGCCGAGACGCCGATGAAACGCTCCTGCTTCACGGCCAGGCGCACCTTCCATCCCTCTCCGCTCTGCAGGCGATACGGAAGCTGCAGTCCACCGCGCCACGCCTCGGGCACATCGGCACCCTTGAAGCGCGCCAGGATCTGCCCTGCCGCCGCGTAGCCGATCGGCTGCACCGGAATGGTGGGCAGATCCAGTTTCGCCGGATCATCGCGCACCACGCTGTCCGAAGAGAACACGCCGGGCGTTCCAGGATCACCCGGATACGGGAGCGTGTTCAGCGTGCCACGCTGGATGCACAGGTCGTTCGCCCAACCTCCACCGTCGGGCCACACCTTGCCCTTGGTGAATCCCGAGTCACCCGGATCGGTGTAGATGATCAGCCCGGCTGCGCCCACCTCCTGCGCGAACCGCGCCTTGTAGCCGCGGAAGCACTTGCCGTAACGCGCGATCACGATCTTGCCCTTCACGTCCACGCCGAGTTCCTTCAGCTTCGCGAAGTCTTCGCGCGTGGCGTAGTTGGCGTACACCACCGGCGCCGTCACGTCGCCGTTGCCGCTGTAGGCGTTCCAGCCATACGACAGGTCGGGGTGCGCCGTGGCAGGATCCTCGAGCAGGTTGCGCTCGTTGATGGGCAGCGACACCACGCCGCGTCGAGGCGACGGTGCGGCAGCGGGCGCCGCGGCGGGCTCGGCTCCATCATCCACAATCTCCAGCGATGCGCTGATGGGTCGGCTCAGCAGGCAGCGGAAACGTTCCACGCGCGTGGCCAGGTTCATGGCCTCGAAGGCCTGCTTGATGCGCTCGATCTGCCGCACATCACCCACGGTGCCCGCAACATGCGGCTCCATCGCGATCAGGTCGTGGTAGCGGCGAAGTTCAGCGGCGCTGGCGAAGTCCACCAGCGCCTTGGCGTACGCGGCGGCAGGCAGCACCCGAACAGGTGGCATCTGCTGCGCGGCCTGCAGCCCCAGCAGCGCACACAACGACAGCGCACCGATGCCGGCTGCCAGGATTGATCGCGCACGCATCGCTCAGTGCCCCGCCGGCGCTTCAGCACCCTTGCTCTTCTCGGCGTCGCCGAACACCTGCGGCCACGGGTTGGTGGCGTGGCATGCGCGCCCGGTGCGCTCCACATAGTCCTGGTGATAGTCCTCGGCGGAGAAGAACTTCCGCGCCGGCTCGATCACCGTCACGATCTTGCGCCCCGCGAACTTCGGCGTGAGCTGCAGCGCCGCCCTGAACGCCTCGGCTTCGCGCTGCTGCTCGGCATCCACGGTGAACACCGCGCTGCGGTACTGGTCGCCCACATCGGGTCCCTGCCGATCGAGCTGCGTGGGGTCATGCATCAGGAAGAAGCCCTGCAGCAGCTGCGCATAGGTGACCTTGCGCGGGTCGTAGGTCACCTTCACGGCCTCGGCGTGACCCGTGGTGTGGCTGCACACCGCCTCGTAGTCGGGGTTGTCGGTCTTGCCGTTCATGTAGCCGCTCTCGGCGCTCACCACGCCGGGGCACTGCTGGAATCGGTACTCGATGCCCCAGAAGCAGCCGCCCGCGAAATACGCCGTCTTCAGCGCCAATGGCTGGCTTTCAGGCGGCAGCGGCTGGCCCTTCTCCACGAAGTTCAGCGCCGCCGAGTTGAGGCAGTAGCGCAGGCCCGTGGGCTTGGGGCCGTCCTCGAACACGTGGCCCAGGTGCGAGGTGCAGCGCGCGCACTGGATCTCGATGCGCTCCATGCCGTGGCTGCCGTCCTTGATGTACGCGATGTGATCGCGATCGAAGGGCTGGAAGAAACTCGGCCATCCCGTGCCGGAGTTGAACTTGTCCGAACTGCGGAACAGCGGCAGCCCGCACACCACGCAGGTGTAGATGCCGTCCTTGTGGTTGTCGACCAGGTTGCCACAGAACGCGGCCTCGGTGCCCGATTTCTGCGTGACGCGGTACTGCTCCGGCGTGAGCTTCTTGGCAAGAAACTCGATCTGCGCAGGCGTGAGGCGCGCGATGTCGTAGCCGGAACGGGAGACCGTCTTGTTGGTGGGTTGCATGGGGATTTCCTTCGCATCGTCGAGGCCACTGAAGGCTGCCAGCGCACCGGCGCCAACGGCCACCGCGATCACGGCAAGTGCCAGCATCAGAATCGTTCGCATGAGATCCGTATGGTATGCGTCCATGCATCGGTTCGTCCCGGCTTGGCAACCACCGATAGACTGTCGCGACATGCGACGAAACGGGCCTCGAATCTTGCGCAAGGCGGTTCTCGGATGCGCGTCGCTGCTGCTGATCGCGCTCGCGAACTGCCGATCCCGACCCGAACCCGAGATTCCGTTCCACGCGGGTGATGCGCGCACCACCAGCACGGGCCGGCCGAATTTCCCGCAGACGCCGCTGCAGCCCTACCGGGCCAATGCGGTCCTGCATTCACCCGAAGGCGGCGGCGATGGCTTCGGCAGCGCCGTCGCGGTTGGTGGACCTGTCCTGGCGGTGGCAGCCCCCTCCGCGGCAGGCGGCGGTGCAGTGTGGGTGTTCGACGCATTCGCGCCATTGAAGCCGCCCGTGCGTCTGCAGCCGCCTGCCGGCATGGACTGCGCCGGATTCGGCGCGTCGGTCTCGGTGTCCGGTCAGGGCGTTTTCGTTGCCGTGGGTGCGCCGCAGGCGAAGATCGAGGATTTCGAGCAGGCAGGCCGTGTGCTGCTGTGGAGGCGCGACGGCGATCAATGGAAGTTCGTGGACAGCCTGAACGCGGAGCCTCCGGTCGAAGTCGGCATGCTTGGCACCACGGTGGCCGTGAGCGAAAGTGTGCTGGTCGCCGGCGCACCCAAGGCCGATCTTGGCAACCGCATCGATGCCGGCGTGGTGGTGGCCTGGAAGCGCGAACTCACCGGCACATGGCGCTACGCGCAGACCCTGCTGCCCATGAGCCAGAACTCGGGCTCCGTGTTCGGCGAGTCGATCGCGATATGCGATGACGCCGGTCCACCGCTGGTTCGCGAGGTGGTGATCGGCGCGCACGCGGCGCGCTCGGCCAAGGGCACGGCATCCGGCAGCGTCGAGCTGTTCCGCGAAACCATGGGCAGGTGGCGCCCCGCGCCGAACACGCTCTTCGTGGGAAGCAAGTGCGAGCCACTGGATCACTTCGGCGACTCCGTGGCGAGCGCACGCGGACTTGTGGCGATCGGTGCACCAGGCGCCAATCTTTCGATCGCAGCGGATGCGGGCCGCGCCTACGTGTTCCGATGCGACGATGGCAAGAACTGGGCAGAGGACGCGGTGCTGGATCCACCGGCGCCGGAGAGTGGATCCAACTTCGGCAAGCTTGTGGCCATCTGCGCGAACCGCGTGATGGTGGCGGCACCCGACGCACGCACCGCCTCGGGTCGAGGTCGCGTGTTCGGTTACCAGCGCGAGAAGACCGGCAACGGCAACGCACTCGCGTGGCGGCCGCTGTTCGAACTCACCTCGTCGAGTCCCGCAAGCGGCGGCGTGTTCGGCATGGCGGTCGCCGCCACGGGAGAGTTGGTGGTGGTGACCGAAACGGCGGGCGACAAGGCGCCCTCATCCGTGCACATCTTCCAGCGAACGGACGATGCGCTTGGTGTTCGGCTGGAGCCGCCGGCCGACGCTCCTGCGCCCGCGCCTTCGCCCGACGCCCCTGCTGCCCCCTCCCAAACGGTCAATTCGACGGAAAATCCGACACAACCGCCGGCATCGCAAGGTTCGGTATAGTGTGCGGCTCGTCGGACAGGTGTCCGAGCGGTTGAAGGAGCAGCATTGGAAATGCTGTATACGGGTAACCGTATCGCGGGTTCGAATCCCGCCCTGTCCGCTTTTGGCGGCGTTCCGTTCGCCGCCTGAACCGACGAAACGTCGGTGGCATGCAGTCGCCACCGAAGACATCCCGACGGGCTGTAGCGCAGTTTGGTAGCGCGTTTGACTGGGGGTCAAAAGGTCGCAGGTTCAAATCCTGTCAGCCCGACTCAGATGCTCGGAACCGGAAGGCAGTTGCCTTCCGGTTCTTCGCTTTTT
>Ga0209598_10001127_pt1 | contig 21842 bp, 20 predicted proteins | sample M_140807_EF_Meta_FD_187317 | JGI IMG/M metagenome (GOLD analysis project Ga0209598, IMG submission 187317) | Freshwater microbial communities from Lake Montjoie, Canada to study carbon cycling - M_140807_EF_MetaG (SPAdes) (version 2) | ecosystem: Environmental > Aquatic > Freshwater > Lake...
GGAGATGCTCATGGTTACCGTTCTTTTGCTGCTCAAGCCGGACAGGCTGGAAGCCTATCCCACGTGCCTTGGTACCGTTGACCATGCGCAGACGGACCGGGACCACAAGCTACACGACCGATTACCGCAGTCCGTTTGAAACTCGCTGGGGTGGTTGGTAAGTGAATGGCACACACGGCCAAATGCGCCATTTGGGGAATCTCCTTGCCTTAGACCGCAACGACCCGCAGAAGGTGGATCTCGACGCCGGCGCCAACCAGTTGCAATTGTCCTCGAGGGTCCAACCGAATCTTCACCTAGAACCCCTCAGCGATCTGGTCGCCCTGATGGTCCTGGAACACCAGATTCGGGTTCACAATTTGATCACCAAGGCCAACTATGAAACGCGTCAAGCGACGGCGATGCCTTGTTGCTGCGTGATGAAGCGACCCTGAGCGACGAGGTGCGCGGCACAAGTCGCTTTTCCGAAATCTTTGCCAAAGAGGTCATCGAGCCGATCAAAGGCCAATTGAGAGAAGCTCTGGCGACTCCCGAGTACCGAGCCGAGGGTGAGATCCTCCAGGACACCTTGCCCGGTTGGCTCAGCTCAAACTAGGTCTGTTTACACGGGACTGTTTATTCTGGGAGTGGACGGCCCTTGGTCTCTGGTAGGAACAGCAATGCGACAAGGCCGATTAAGAAAAACAGGCTCATGTAAGTGCATGCGTCGCGGAAGGCTTGCAGCTTGACCTCGGGGATCGCGTCGGCAGGGGCGAGTCTTTTTTGCAGTTCACCCAGAGTGATCGGACCGGTTGCTGCGATGTAACGCCCTACGTTGTAACAGAAACTCGTTCCGGTGCTTCGAAGTCGCGTTGGAAACAGTTCGGGCAAGTAGACTGCAAAGCCAGCGAAGAGTGCCAGTTGGCAAAAACCCATCACGCCGCTGAGCCAGATGGTTGAGAATCCATTAAAGGTTCGGAAGAACAGGATCGTAGCCCCCATGGCGGCAAAGAATCCGATGACGAAGGCTTTCTTGCGGCCGATCTTTTGGCAAAGGTAGGTGAAGGTCAGCATACCGAAGAAGGCGCCGGTGTTTTGAATGATGCCGTTGATCCCTCGGAACGTCGATTGCTGTGCCTTGATCTCACCGGCCGTAACAGCGGGATTCTCTTGTTTCATTTGCAATTCAATCACACCGTTGATGAGTTCCGGGGCAAAGAACCCGATCCCCCAGACTCCGACAACGCCTGCGATGCACAGAAGCAGACCACCGATTGCAGAAGTTCTCCATCGGGGATCCCCGAGAAGGGCCGTATAGGAGCCAAACTTCACACCGCTTACCAAGCCCTCCTCGCGGGCCTTGACCCACTTCTCGGGCTCTTTGAGCCGCAGTTGAATGAACACGCACAAGAATGCCGGCAGGGCACCGAAAAGAAACATGATCTTCCAACCGTGGCTCGGGTTGATCGTACCGGCAGCACCCAGCCTCCCGACGACGATGCTCATGATCCCCGCAGTGATGTTGCCGAATGCCGAAAGGGCTTGGAGCAGTCCTAGTGCGGGCGTTCTGGAACGTTCCGGAAGGCTGTCGGCTACCAGGGCGACGGCCAAGCCGAACACACCACCGACACCCATGCCAGTGATGAAACGATAAATGAAGAAATCAACCCAACCGGTAGAAAAAGCGCTCAGCCCGGTGCACAGAGAATACATCAATACGGTGATCGCTAGGGTCTTGGCACGCCCGATCCGATCCCCGACGGCCCCGAAGATCAATCCTCCGGTCGCCCACCCGATCATGAAGATCGACGTCGAATAGCCAGCGTACTGATTGACGACCGAACCATCGGTGCCGTTGGGCAAGAGCGATCTGAGCGCTTCGCCACGCGCAAGGATAAAGACTTGCTGGTCCAAGCAGTCAAAGACCCAAGCCATCGAGGCCATGGCAAAGACGAACCAGTGGTAGGCTGTTAAACCTTTCCACCACGATTGGTTCTCGGTGGTCTCGGGGGTCTCGGGGGTCTCGGGGACGCTATCCGTAGGAGCGTAAGGATCTTGGTGGGAAATGGGTACACCTAGTGAATGCTGGAGGTGAAATGTTCCATGGGCTTCCGGGACCTAGGAGTATACCTAAAAATATAGGCCGATTCTCGAAGGTCTCTTTAGAACAAATAAAAATCAGCTATTCGCAAGGGATTGCACAGCAACGTATGATGATCGAACCGGCGATCTGGCCGATCAACCCGTTTCCTCGGGGATTCCCGACCCATACGATGCAAGAGCATTGATGCAAGAGCTAAACGACGACCAAATCGACACCCAGCACTGGGATGCCATCGAGAGCTTGCGGCAGATCGAGTCCGATGCCCTTTGGGATCATGTTAGTGCCTTGCGGAGAGCAAGTACCCCCAGCGTTCTAAACCGCACTTTAGCTTGGTGCAAAGATCCCGATCCTTTTCGCCGATCGATCGGCGTGTCGATCCTGGCGCAATTCGGTCCGGATGCTAAAGACCATCCCCATGAGTCCAAAGCCATGATCTGTTCGATGATCGAAACAGAACAGGATCATGAAGTGATCACATCGTTGATCTGCGCGGTACATTTTCGAGAGGTGCACGAGGCTCTCAAATGGTTGATCTCACTAGCCCACGATCCTTCGGAGGATATCCGTTGGACAGTGGCATGGGCTCTGCCGATCCCGAATGGACAGGATCTCAAGGCTGACCCCGCAACCCTAGCGACATTGATGAAACTCTCGGTCGATTCGGAGCCCCAGGTTCGCGATTGGGCCACGTTCTCCTTAGCTGGCTGCGACGCTGATTCACCCCAGATCCGCAGTGCTCTATTAGCACGACTGAGCGATACGGATTTTTGCACGCGAAGCGAAGCGGCGATCGGTTTGGCGAAACGAAAGGAACCCGGTGGGATCAAGCCCCTGGCTGACTGTTTAATGTCCGATCAGGTCGGAGAGCTGTACGTACAGGCCGCCGAGATGTACGCCGATACGAGGTTAGGGCCCGCTCTGCTATCGCTTAAGAAATGGTGGGATGTCGATCCCGAGCTTTTGGATCGAGCCATCGCCGCCTGTTCGTAAACCCTTTGCGGTTGTCACGCCGAAGGATTGGATTACAACCCGATGCACTCTAGAATATTCGGCTTGATGCATTCGTTTGTGACCGATAAGGTTAATCCATGAAGCTGCCCAAAGCCCATTTTGTCTCCGACCTTCACCTGTTCTCCCGACGTAGCTCTGGGCCCCAAGTGCAGTCGGACATCGAAGCGGCCGTCGCCCAATCCCAAACCTTTGTTCTCGGTGGCGATATCTTCGACTTCCGCTGGAGCGACCTGGACTCCCACGAGAAAACCGTCGAACAGAGCGTCCATTGGCTCAAAGGGCTCCTGTCGGTCAACCCCGAGTGCCACTTCCACTACATCCTGGGCAACCACGACGCTCTGCCGGCCTTCACCGAACAACTCCACGAATTGGCATTGGCCAACCCCCAGTTCCAATGGCACAAACACTACTTGCGATTAAACCGCAGCGTCTTTCTCCACGGCGATATCATCGATGCGAGGATTCCTTACGAAGCCGATTTCCATGAGCTGCTCGATGCTCGCCGTATCGCCCACGAACACCGCCCACGCCCGCACCCGATCCGACACACCCTCTACGATGCGGTAGTCAAAACCCGTATCCACCGACTCGTCGCTCACGTCGCAAACTCGAACCAAAAGGTGCTCGACCAAGTCTCCAGCTACCTGCAATGGGCTGGCCAAACTCCTCAATCCGGAGCCGAACAAGTCTTCTTTGGGCATACCCACCGACCTGTCGATGCCGTCGGATACCAAGGCCAGGTCTTCTACAACCCCGGCGCAGCGATCAAAGGCATCCCGTTTAGGATCCTGCAGCTCGAGCTCTAAGCCACCATACTCGATGCGACCATACCCGATGCGACTGCACCGGTTGCGCCCAGCGACCAATAGCCTAGCCACCTGCAGTCGGGTCTCTGCAACTTTTGCATTCCAGACTCGATGCCACCGCGGGCCCCTTGTGCCTGGACGATGAAAACCAAGCCATCGCAAAGTTGCGATGCAACCTGTGCCGTCGGTGAATCGATCGCTCCGAGCTCGATCAGTACCAATCCGCTGTGCTCTTTGATCTTGGTCAAACCCGCTACATCGCGCGCCACCTGTGCAGAAAAACCGCTTGGCATCGAGTTGCACTGTCCAAGCCAACTCCAGCGGACTCTCTGCGGCATGCTCTCGGTAGCATGATGCGGTTCACAAAAAGTTTCATCAGCACCAAATTCCGAGCCGCTGATCAACGACGAACGACGCTGGGTCTGGGAACTCCACGCCTGGGCGATCTGATAGAGTAAACCCGACGTTGGTGATTCGGGACTCGATGTTGCCATGCCCTCTGCGGTGCACACTCCCACGCATACGCTAGATCGCTTGGGCAACGACGCCACAAACGCTTCGATAGGGATCGGACTCTGACATGCTGGTTTCATGGAATTGGTTCACTATCGGATCGCGAACGGATTGATCCAGTCTTGCTCCTCGATCAGAACAATCATGTCCCGATCATCTCCATCGACCGAAACCCCCACCAGCTCATACGTAGATGATCGCATCCTCCGAGGAGCACTCGCCACCGGCTTTGGTGACCGCTTGGATGTCAGCTCGGCTTTTACAAACGCATGGTCGCGGGGCTCAAGCTGAATCGCTGAGAGATTCAGATCCTTGATCAGCTGACGAAACGATTCGTCCAAGGTGGCCGTAGATGTTTGCCGTACTTGCTTGGTTTTACCGGAGGTTACCAAGGGTTCTTGGATTGGATCTTGGATGAACGATTGAAAGAGATTTACCGACGGGGGTTCTTCATCCAGCGAGCCGAATTCAAATGCATCACTGGGCTCGAACGTAGCACTGGGCTCGAACACTGGGGTTGAAACAGTCTCGTCTGTATGGTCTGTCTCGTCTGTCGTGCTCAGTTCGCTAAACTCTGGAGACAGGTCGTCTGCCCTAGGCTCAGCAATCGCGCTGGGCGCTGCGACTGGAGCCGACTGATATCGAGTCAACTCTGGTTCGGACCAGGGGTTGGGAAGCTGGTTTAGCTGGGTCCACACCGCACCGATCCGGCTCGCTGGGATCGGACGCTGGGCTTGGATCCCGGATTGCAATATCGCTTGGTCGGCTAGTTGCTCGATGAGCCTGGGTATACCATCGCTTGCCCGGTAAATCGCATCGATAGCTGTCGGTTCAAAGACGCTTGCCGGATCCCCCCCGGCCCATTCGATCTTGCAATGAACGTAACGCTGTGTTTCCTGATGACTCAGCGGAGTCAAATAGTTTCGCGAAACAACCCGCTGGTTGAGCGACTCCATGTGAGGATGGGCCAAGGTGTCTTCGAGCTTGAGGGTTCCGATGAGAACCAGATGGACGCTGGGTTTGCCTTGGCACAGTGAGTTGGTCAAGATCCTTATCTCATCGAGCAACTTCACCGACAGCGTTTGAGCTTCGTCGATCACCAGCACAACATCCGAAGCGGACGCACCGGGATGACTCAGTCGCTCTTGCAACTGGATCCTGAGATTCCCTTCGCTGGTTTCCCGATAGGGGAGTCCAAGGTGATAGAGGATCGACTGCAAGAGAGCACGGCGCGTGCATAGCTGGGAGCTTGAGAGCAACACCACCTGCATGCGATCCCGGAGTCTTTGAGCGATCTTCATCGCGCAGATGGTTTTTCCTAGACCCGCTCCTGCAATGATCGTCGAGGGGCCTTCGCCTCGCACCACGCATCGGACCGAGGTTTCGATCGCCTCCTGGCAACAAGCGATCGGGACGTAAGATTCCGAATTGGGCGCGACGCAAAACGGTCGACTTGCGAGTCCAAAGAACGATTCCACCATTCGAACCACCCACCGATTTGCTAGCGTTTTGGCGCTGCTTGATTGATCCTACATCTGTGACGGGATCGGACCGGAACAACCGATTTCATGAGTCGAATCGCTGCGATCGTCACAGTTTGCCAATCCGATAAGCGATCGGTTGGCCCGAGAGGCGCGAGCCCGGCAGGCTCAGTCCAAGAGCGAGACTCTTTGGTGGGTCTTGGTGCTGAGCTTGGCTTTCTCCAAGATCCGGATCGCTTCATTGGTCTCTTGAAGATCGCTTACCAGCGACGACTTGGACGCAATGGCACGGTGGAACTGGATTAGCATTTGCTGGCCGATCGGCAATTCGGTATCGAGCGTTTCTTGGTGTCGACCGGCGTTGTCAAACCAGACCAGGGTCGAGGGCAGATCGAGGAACGCGAGCCCTTTTTCGCAGCAGACTTGAACGGCCGCCGGTGGGCGAAATGCTATGGATTCGGCCCATACCGAGGGGATATAAGCCCCGCAGCTGATTTGGGCTAGGATTGCATTTGGATCGTTCTCAGGATCTCCGAACCCCAGGCTTAAGATTTGATAATCGGCGTTCTTGGGGCTGGGCCTGCTCATATGTCGGATGGCTTGGATCCAATCGGGTTGTTCGCCGACGATGTACTTGCACCAATCGATCAGATCGAGCAGTTCGCGACTCGAATCGCGTTCGAGCGAGTTCGAGTTAGCCGGATCGGGAAGTTCGCTGGGCAAGCGACGATGGCAAAAGAGCAAACGTGGGCGTCCGAGCCTGGTGGCGATGAGCTCCTTGAAACGCAGAGTTGCCGGCGCATAGCGACGTGAAAAACCGCTCATGAACGGAATGCCCGAGTCCGAAATAGCTGCTTGAAGCCCGGAGGAGTTGAGCGATTGAATGTCAACTTCGGAACCGCAGAAGACCCCTTTCTGAAGCTCGCAGGCGACCCATAGGGGTTGAAGTTGGTACCAATCGTCTTCGAGCATCAAGACGGCTTCAACAGCCGGATTTGCGATCAGGGTACGAAAGCTGTCATAGCCTGTGGCCTCTAGTTCCCGTGCTGCGGAGTCAGCCAGGGCCGAGACGCTGTGGTAGATTCCTACGACCTCGAAACGATCTCGTAGCGAACGCAGAGCGGGTAGGTATCGGGGTTGCCAATCGGATCCTAGGCCGATGAGGGCTATTCGAAGCTTTTGCATGATCCCCTGCGCAAGAAACGACACCGATGAAAATCAATGTGCGGATTAGCGTTTCGGCGGAGCATCCAGATGGTCCGTCAAAGCGTTAAAAACGCAAACAGACGCGAGGCTGGTCAGAACAGGTGAGGGACGCTCAAGCGCCAGGGGCTACTTGGGTCGGCAAGAGAGGTTGCAGCGAGACAAACGAATTAACGCTTGCGACGCTTGCACTTGGCGTTCCCTTGACGCACTTTGTAGCGTGGGTTGCTCTTGCAAATCACATAAATCCGTCCACGACGACGAACGACTTGGCAATCCGCATGACGGTACTTTAGGGCACCAATCGATGAAACGACTTTCATTGTAGCAATCTCCAAACTTCAGTGTTGCCAAGGGGACGGACCGCCAGGGCCGAAACCAGGGAGTGCGTAATATATCGACCGGGGAAATCCTGGCAACATCAAAAACGCTGGTTTTTTAGGGATTCGTAAACCCGCCAGTCCCGGGAACACTTGCCGTTCCGAAAAACTCTCGGAATTGGCCAGATCCGAGCCAATCGCCTCGATCTACCAGGAGCTCCCAAAAACCATACTAGAGAATGCTGACAGCGGAGTCGAAAAGAGCAATTCCCTCCAATTCGCATCGGTCAGGAACCGAAACGCAAAGAAGCCGAGCCATACGATCAGCATTCCATCGACCAGCCGCTTGGTCAGCCCCAAACGTCTTGTGTGACGCTTGGCCTGATACTCTCCTCGGGATTCCGACTTGGCCGCAGCGCAATCTTGGGCCTTTGGCTCCCATGCAATCACTCCGAAATGGCTCAAGCCCAGCTGGCTGAGCAAGGCATTCACCTCGGGTTCGCTTGTTTTAGACGGACGCTCTGGCGCCGGACCCTTGAGGTAAACAACCAACCCGGCACAACTCAAAAAGGTAAAAGCAGCCACGCACAGCGTCTGGGAAAGCGACGCCTGGGAGCTGATCACTCCCCTGCGAGGTGATCCGGTGATCGCGATTGTCCCGGATGCCTGCATCTTGATTTGCTGAAGGTTGTTTTCAATCCGCTCGATCCGCTTGGAACAACGACCCAAGTCACTGAGCATCGCATCCCATGCCGTTCTGTGAAGCGACTCCTTGGATTCCCGAGCCACTGACGCAGGGGCCATTGACGCAGCGGCAATCGACTCAGCGATCAGCCCAGCATTGATCTTTCGATAGGTCACCGCTTGGGCTCTGGTCGTCGTCTCATCGGTCTGGCTTGCTCGATCCTCGAGCGATTCGCAATCGAGGGCATTCTTCTGGCGAGCTCGGTCGAGTTCAAAGAGGGCCATTTGATGCTCGATCGTTGCAAAACGCCAACGTTCGGCTCGAAGCAGAGCTTCGTCACTGTGCGAATCAACCCCCTGGATTGTAGGTTCGGTCAGTCGCTGGAGTTCCGCGTGGATCTGCTCCAAGGACGCGCGAGAGCCAATTCCCAATCGCAGGCGCACATGCTCTAAGCTACTACCCTGGGAACCTACCGACGAAGTCCTCAAATCGCGATGGTAGTGAATCCATCGAATCGTATCGCTTTGAATCTTCGGTAGCTGCGAGAGCTTTTGCAAGGTCGCAAGACGCTGGCTCGATACCACAGCGCTTGCGACGAGAACCGGATCGGCCCGTTGGATCGGAAAAAGATTCAAAGCCCATAGGGCGATAAGCAGTGCGAACAACCCAAGTTGCTTGCCCAAGAACTGGCTGTATAACCGCATCGTTGCCTCGATAAGAAAAGCCGGCGTTTGATCACCGGCCCTGATAGACCTTACGGACTAAAACGATTTTTCGGCCAAAACAGCCCTGCAACATGAGGGATTCCGGACTTGTCCTGGTTTGCACGCAAACCCCTAAAAGGCCCGCCAATGCCCCGAACCACCCATGCTCTGCCCAGGCCACCTAGGCTGATTCCAACCCGGCGCAGAAAAACCCGGTGCAGAAAAACCCGGGGCGGGAAGACCGTGTGCAGGAAAACCCGGGGCAAAAAAATTGGGGGCAAAAAAATTGGGGGAAGGAAGCACTCGGGCAGAGTAATTGAGGGAAGGAAAGCCGGGGCTTTGATAGGGGCTCACGCGGTAGGAGTACGAAGGCACAGCCAAAGGGATTCGATTCGATGAACCCCCTGGATAACTGATCCTCGGAGCGTAACGGTACTCCCGCTCGATCACCCTCTCGATCGCCCGACAAAGATTCCTCATGCGCGTGTCCATCCCGTCAGCCAGGGACTTGAGCGTGCGGTCCGAGCACAAGCAAGGATCGGTGTAGATCGCTACGCGCAGTTGAGCCCATGTCCCTTCGAGCTGCCGATAAAGCCCCTGGACTTGGTTGCAGGGTGCCCCGCACTTGAGGCTTTGGACCAAGGTGCATGCAAGTTGGTCGAGGGCCATCGCATGCCGCACAAGGTGGCTCTGGGGCGCCGTTCGCTGGATCCGCTTGGCTATCGCCTCGGCTCGATGCTCCACCGCACAGGCTTCTCCAATGGCCGAAGCCCATGGATTCGCAGCCCAGGCAGCATGGACCATCGCCAAGGTGGCAAGGAGGAAAGCGAAGGGTTTGTGTATCAAATTAAGCATGGTCGGACTGCCCCCAATAACAAAAGCCAATCAATATAGAATGCTACCAAGTCCACTTGCACAACCCGTCTGTTGACTCTGCGGACTTGAGTTGTCTTCAATACAAGTGCTGTGCCAAGATTGATTTTATTTTGAAAATCAAGTTTTTTATTCAAGTCTGCTCGAATAGCGCTTCGGCAGGGGCTTGTACGAGTGTCACCGGCCTGAGTACAGTGCATTCGAATTGAGTACGTTCAGTTCGCTAGCGGCACCAAAGGAGCATTCATGAGTGTTAAGGAACATCGAGAGCAAGCCGAACAGAGTCTGACGGTAGCGATCTTAACCGTCAGCGATACACGGACGTTCGAAAACGATCTCGGGGGTAACCTAATCCAGAGTTTGCTCGAGCAGGCCGGTCACCAGATCAGCGAAAGAAGGATCGTCAAGGACCAGAGCCAAGCGATTCGCGTGGTGGCAACGCAGTTGCTCGAAGCCCCAGGCGTTGATGCTCTGCTGGTCACCGGTGGCACCGGCTTGGCCGCTCGCGACCAGACCACCGAAGCGATCGAGGGGCTCTATGATGCCGTGATTCCTGGCTATGGAGAGCTGTTTCGGATGCTCTCGTACCAGGAGATTGGAGCCGCAGCGATGCTCAGTCGCGCAAGCGGAGGCAGGCACGGCCAGCAAGTGGTCTTGACCATGCCAGGCTCGCCGGCGGGTGTACAATTGGCCATGGAGAAACTGATTATCCCTGAACTACCCCACCTGGTGCATCATGCAGGCAAGTAAACGATCGGCTGTGATTCCAAGCCTGCTATTGGGAATGCTATTGGGGGCCGCGGGCAACTCCGGGTTGGCCCAAGAGAAACCAGTTGCCAAGGCCGATGCTCAGGGTGTTGCGAAACGTTGGAACCGAGCGAGCGAATCCCGCGTCAAGATCCATTTCGACGTTTCGTACTGCCAGCAGAATGATCCGCTCCAAGTGGCCGATGTGTATATGCCACCGACCGGGGATATCGAACATCAGCCCCTGTATCCAGGAATCTTGGCGATCCATGGAGGAGCTTGGGCTGCCGGGGACAAACGTTTTGACGCTCTGCACTGTCGCAAGATTGCCGAGCAAGGATACGTAGTCATGGCGATCAATTATCGATTAGCGCCCAAACACAAGCATCCGGCGCAGATCGACGATTGCCGAGAGGCGCTGCGCTGGCTGAGCGAACATGCGCAGGAGTACCACATCGATCCGGACAAGCTAGGGGTCTGGGGCTACTCGGCCGGTGGCCATTTGGCCGCCTTGCTCGCCACGGACCGCAAGACCGAGGATCCGCCGATCAGGGTCTGCGTCGCAGGTGGTGCGCCGGTGGATCTGAGGATGATCCCAGAGGACTCCCGCGTCTTGGCAGGTTTTCTCGGTGGGACTCGCAAGGCCCTCAAAGATGTTTACTTGCAAGCCTCTCCGATCGAGCACGTCAGCCCCGACGATCCTCCCATGATGCTCTACCACGGGGATGCCGACGAGCTGGTCCCGATCGAGTACGCTTCCAAAATGCACAAGAAGCTTCAAGACTCCGGGGTGGCTTGCGATTATCTCGTGCTCGATGGCAAGTCCCACATCATGGCATTCGTCGACGCCAAGGGAATCACACGATCGATCCAATTCCTAGATCAGCATCTAAAGAAGTAACGCCAAACGGTCAAGAGTTAGCGGACTGGACCTCCAGGCGACGGATAACCATACCCTTGGTTGGCCATCACGGCATTGGAACCAGGGGTAGAATAAGGGGAGGGCTGCTCGACGATGCTGAACTCTGCCCAAATCGGATTGTGATCCGATACCTTCAACGCCTCGTCCATCGTGATCCCAAAAAACGCAGTCATCTCCAACACCCCAGCCTTGCCACTAAACTCATTGGTCGGCCCTCGATCGAACAGAATGTTGTCGTAGAGTTCGGTGCGGCGCGTATTGGTCGGTTGGTCGCTGATCACCCAGTAAATGCCGGGTACCTTTGCAAGGTCCCCGAACTTTGAGGGCGCCGCATTCAAATCGCCCATCATCAATACATCATCCTCCTTGGCAGTAGTCCACTCGTACTCCCGCACCGCATGAAGCACCGTATGCATCACAGGCAACTCGAGCTTGACCTCTCCAGGATCGGTGTGAATGTTCATGAGGGAAAAAGTAAACGGGGGATAACCCGCAGGTACCCGCGTGGCAAATCGGCCTACCAAGGGCTCACGATGCAATAGATCCGCCGTGTCGTTGACGGTGTAACTGGCCGCAGGACTCGATAAGATCCGATTCGTGTCGTAGACGTAGCAATACTGCTCCTTGGAATCCGTCCTACCGAGCCTCGGTCCAAGAATAAAATCATAGCGTGCACCTTGGGCATTGACCAACTGCATCAATTGCGGCAAGACCGTTTGGTCCGTCGCACGGACCTCTTGGATGGCAACGACGTCAAAGAGTCGCAAGATCTGGACGATGCGATCGACCACCACCGGATCGGATACTTTTTTCACTCCGAAGGCTTGGATGTTGAAACTGGCAATCAAGATCGTCTGCTGAGTGCGAACAGGGACCGCCGATGCTTGGGTGCCATCGGCCGGACGCATCGATGTCATCGAACGGGTCCGAGGTGCACCCGAGGGGTCGCTGATGTAGCCTGACGGATACCCCGACGTAGCCCCTGAGGATGTCGCCACCGGGACCGAGCCCGAAGCGTTGATTGCAGTCGCGCCGAGGTCTTCGACCATATCGCAACCAGCCAAACACAGCCACGGCGCTGCAAAGAGCGCAACGCTGCGTCGCGACCACCATGTGGGCCAATGCCTAGCTTTTGCGATGGCTGGCAAAGGATACCAGCCAAGGTTTCGGAACATCCCTAGCCTCCATGCTTGGGAAACCCTAGAACCATCGATTAAGCTATTCCGTAGCTTGACGGTCGGATTGCTCGGTATCGAAGTCCGCTGCAACCAACGAAGTCTTTAGCTTTTCAAGAGGCTCGGGCACAACATGGATTTCTCGGCGATGCATTTATCGGGGCGAGCTGGCTGAATGAAAATCGATCTGCTCATCACCGAAATCCACACCGGCGGAGCCGAACGGTGTTGCGCGCAATCGGCGATCTATTTGAAGGAAAAAGGGCACGTCGTCCGAGTCGTCTCGATCGCTCCTGCCCCCTCGGGAGCTACCGAAGAACTCCTCTGGCAAAAACTTCAGGCTCACAGCGTCGATGTTCATTTTTTAAACGCTAGCAAATCCAGGCAACTCCCTTGGGCCCGACATAAGCTCCTGCGATTAATCCAGCAGAGCAAACCCGACATCGCTCAAAGCTTTCTCTGGCACGCCAATGTGTTGGGTGCGTGGTGCTATCCCAAGCATCGCGTGCCGGTCGTGGCAGGGTCCCGAGTCGCCGAGCCTAGACGATGGCGAAGCTCCCTGGCTTGGACTTGGCGAGACCGCGTCGAAAAAGTCGTCTGCGTCAGCCAGGAAGTTGCACAGTGGAGTAGGGACAGCGAAGGCATTGCTCAAGACAAGTTGGTTGTGATCCCCAACGGCATCGAACTTCCCGTGGATTGGAAAGGCTCGGGCATCGACCAAGCATCCGAGGGCAAGTCAGAAAAGATCCTCTTGTTCGTCGGCAGACTTGAAGAACAAAAAGGGATCGACGTGTTATTGCAAAAAGCGACCCCGATCCTGCAAGCGCTCCCCGAGCATCAGCTGGTGCTCATCGGCCATGGATCCTGGTCGGAGGCCTGGCAACGATGGGTTGAGCAATCGCCACTGGGCAGTCGCGTACGACTGCTGGGCCGGCGAGCAGATGTGCTCGACTGGATGCGGCGATCGAGCTTGCTTCTCTTGCCAACCCGTTATGAAGGGATGCCTAACGTGGTTCTCGAAGCCATGGCGGTGGGCTTGCCAGTTGTCTCCACACGGGTCGAGGGGATCGAACATCTTTTCGGGGATACTTGTCGGGAGCAATCAGTGGGCCGAGGGGACTGGGACGCTTGGGAAAAACGGGTGATAGAGCTCTCAGAGGATCCGGAATCCCAGCAGCGTCTAGGGCGGGCCAATCGCGATCGCGCCGAGCGATTCTTTAATCTCGAAAGCCAGATGGAAAAATATGAGCTGCTCTATTTGGGAATCTTAGGTAAGATATCTCGTGATTCGAACGCTTAATCCCTTCGGTGCGACAGCACTCTAGAGCGGATCGAAGCCAAGGGCTCTTGAGGAGTTTCCACTCGGTGTCACTGCTTAATATTTTGCGAATTGCGATCGCAGCACTTGGTAAGAACAAGATGCGAGCCGGGCTGACGATCCTCGGGGTTGTCATCGGAATCGCGGCAGTCACCGCGATGGTTTCGATCGGCACGAGCGCCAGCGAGCTTGTCCAAGGCGAGTTCAAGAATCTCGGGACCAACGTCATTGTCATCTCACCAGGGAGTCGACAAGCCCGGGGGGCACGGACCGGTCAGTCCCCTTCCTTGACGGTCGGCGATGTTGCGGCGATCTCGAAAGAGTGCCCGAGCGTGCTTGCCGCCAGTCCGATCGTCGGAGCGGTCGGCCAGGTCATCAGCGGCAACAACAACTGGAGACCGCGCGAACTGGTCGGCGTGGGTGCCGATTACTTGCTCGTCCGCAACTGGCAAGTCGACTCGGGAAGCTTCTTTACCGAAGGTGACATCAACAATGCCAACAAGGTATGCGTGGTCGGGGCCACGGTGGTCAAGAAGTTGTTTCAAACGGCAAATCCGATCGGTCAGACGGTGCGCATCAAAAACATTCCCTTCGAGATCGTCGGAGTGCTTGTGAGCAAAGGGGCCAACATTGTCGGTGATGACCAAGACGACGTGGTGCTCATGCCCTTTACGACCGTGCGTAAACGGCTCCAGGGTTCGAACTTCAACAACGTCGATGTCGCGCTGGCCTCGGCTCGATCGACCGAGCTGATGGGGGTTGCCCAGCAGGAAATCGAATCGCTGATGATGGATCGGCATCGCATTTCGATGGGCCAACCCGCTGATTTTCAAGTGGCCAACACGACCGAGATCGCCAGTGCCTTTGGGCTCGTCACCGGGACACTCACAGCGATGCTCGCTTCGATTGCAGGAATCTCGCTTGTCGTCGGCGGGGTCGGGATCATGAACATCATGCTCGTATCGGTTACCGAGCGGACTCGCGAGATCGGGATTCGAATGGCCGTGGGTGCTCGGCCCCAAGATATTCTCATGCAGTTTCTGGTTGAAGCGATGCTCTTGTCGCTCGTCGGCGGAGCCATCGGCGTGACGCTTGGGATCCTAGGTTCGGTGGGATTGACCATGGCGATCAATGCCGTTTCAAGTGGACGGGATTGGCCCATTATCGTCAATCACTGGGCGGCGGTGGTGAGTTTGATCTTCTCGGCCTGCGTGGGAATCGGGTTCGGTTTTTACCCAGCTTGGCGTGCCAGCAGGCTCGATCCGATCGACGCGCTGCGTTACGAGTAGCCCAAAAAGCCAAAGGAATCACTTTTTTCAGGAAATACAGCCGAAATGCTGGCAATTCCTCGCGACAATTTTCTAAATATAATTCATTATCTTGGCGGGTCCTGACCCAACTCCTTTCCCACTGACCCAACCTTTTTCCTTTTGATCCAAAGAGTGAACGACGAAGACGAATTGATTCAGCGGGCACTCGATGGGCAAAGTTCTGCCTTTGAAACCCTGGTGCTTCGCTACCAGGACCGTCTCTATACGGCCATGATCAGCGTCGTTGGCAATGCCGACGAGGCCGAAGATGTCGTTCAGGAGGCATTCATCCAAGCGTATCTCAAGCTTGATACCTTCCAGCGCAACAGCCGATTTTTCACCTGGCTCTACCGGATCGCGTTCAACTTTGCTCTGGCCCGTCGTCGACGTCGCAAGAACCATCAATCGCTCGACGAGTCCCGAGAGAACTCCGGTGCCGAACCGGAGTTCGATGGTGACGGTCCCGATCTTCGGATGACCCGCAGCGAGGATATCCAACTCGTGCACCGGGCCTTGGCCCTGCTGTCTGAAGACCACCGATCGATCCTGGTCCTGCGCGAGATGGAAGATCTAGCTTACGAAGACATTGCCGATGTGTTGAAGATCTCGATCGGCACGGTTCGCTCGCGGCTCAATCGGGCCAGATCGGCGCTCAAGCAACAGCTTGAGAAATTCCCTGAATGGAATCCCGAAGGCTGAGCCGCCTGCGGCGGGCGCGTTGGGTTTTGGACAGTGTTGACTTGATTGACAGTGTTGACTGGATTGACAGCGGACGTTTTTGACAGGCTGGGCGGTTTGAACCTCCCCGTCAATGACGTCAAAAGTGTCTATTCTGTCCGCCCTCAAGAGAGAAACGGCAGTACCTATGTGGATCTCCGAAGCGATGTTATAAAGAAGGGAACAGGCTCAAAAGCTCGGAGGATGCCATCGATTGCCGTAAGCGTCGAAGCACTCGACTTCGGCACTGCCGAACGTTGGCAGGCGTCATCTCCAACAACTTTGCGACCTCTTCGGTCGAATGCTGATCGACAACACACAGCCAAAAGGCTTGCCATGTCTTGGGCTCCACCTCGCGCTGCACGATCGCCATCGCCCTCCCTACAGCATTTTCCGGTTTTGTCGAAGCATCGCTTCGCGGCTCAACTTCGTACGGTAGTTCGGCCAGTCGCATCGTAAAGCTCGAGCCACCCACCGCCCCTGGCGCGTGCCCTTCTCGCCGGCGATAGTCAGCAATCCTGCGTCGCACGATCTGGTGCAGCCAAGCCCGAAAGGCACCTTGCCCGGGCTGGGAACGAAAGCGCGCCAAGCCCCGGGCAACCGACATCCACGTATCCTGGATCACATCCGAGGTGGCGGGCTGATCGAGCCCTTGACCGCGGCACCAAAGCGATATCCTAGGTTCATACAACGTCACCAACTTTTGCCACGCCTCAGGTTCCGAACCAATCGCCGCCGCCAAAAGAGACCCGCGGGTGGGTAAGGAATCGGTCGATTGGGACTGCGAATTCATAAGGAATCAACCTATCGGCTTGTCGTGTCACACTCCAAACGACTCTCTGATGTCCCCGGGTATGTTATCGAAAAAGCCGGGCAGAAAAAAGCGTACTGTGCGAAAATGCACGCAAGGTCACTTAAAATGCACTCCATGGCAGACACCGTAAACCGCAGTTCCATTCCTCGTTGCGAATGCCCCTCCCAAGACGTCCTGGTCGAATATCTCTTGGGTGTGGCCGACGATTTCGTCAGCGTCAGCATCGATACGCATATCTCGACATGCGATACATGCAATCAGCGATTGACGGAACTGGAGTCCACGCATGGCGCTCAGCTGCGCGAGACGCTGCAAGCCCCGAGCCTCCATGACGCGACCGACCCAGCGCCTGCGGAAGCTCAGCAAGCCATCGATGCGGCTTGGCGGGCAGTCCAGCAGCGACTTTGCGAGGATCTTTCAACCGGCGCATCCCCAGTATCCGTGGGCCAATATCGCATCCTCGAGCGCATCGGATGCGGCGGTATGGGGAGTGTCTATCGCGCCGAACACACCCAACTGAAAAAGATCGTCGCCCTCAAACTCATCCCGATCGAGTGGTCGCACCCCCAAACGCTGCAACGCTTCGAACGCGAGATTCGTGCCGCTGGGCAACTGCAACATCCCGGCATCGTCACCGCCACCGATGCAGGCACGCACTCCGGTATGCAATATCTGGCGATGGAATTTGTGGATGGACTGGATCTTGGCAAGCTCTCGCGCAGCATCTGTCCGATCCCTACGGCGGATGCCTGCGAGATCGCTCGGCAGTTGTCTTTGGCTCTCGCCCACGCGCATCCCTTAGGCATCATCCATCGCGATATCAAGCCCTCGAACGTCATGCTCGATCGCATGGGACACGTCAAGTTGTTCGACTTTGGACTCGTCCACTTCCACCGATGGGACGGCCCTGTCGGTGAACTCACCACCGTTGGGCAGTTCCTCGGCACCCTGGACTACATGGCGCCCGAACAAGCCGAACGAAGTGACGTCGTCGATGCGCGAAGCGACCTGTACTCGCTGGGTGCGACCTTGTTCAAACTGCTCACAGGCCAAACACCACTGGCGATGACTCCGCACCAATCGCCGATTGAGAAACTCAAACGACTCAGCCAGCATCAACCGATCAAACTTCAAACGCTCCGGCCCGATCTACCATCGGAGTTGTGCGACTTGGTCAATCGATTGCTGGCCACGCAACCCGACGCGCGATTGCCAAGCGCTCTGCATGTCGCAGAAGCCCTGCAACCCTTCTGCGAATCGTCCGACCTTGCAGGGCTCGCAACCCGCGGACTGCAGAGCGAGCCGGCCCACATTTTCGACGCAAGTGTTGAGGCCACAGCGATAAGTCTTGCCCATCCCCTAGCGAAATCGGCCTCCAGCCGTTCTGCACCTGAATCATCAGCACGTCGCCAATCATCAGCACGTCGCCGACCGCCTGTATGGGCTTGGGTCGCGCTGGCTGCATTGCCTCTCTTCGGCTTCTTCGGCTGGCGAATACTACTCGAGAGCGATCAAGGCAACCTCGTCATCGAATCTGAATCCGACACGACGAAAATCGAGATCAAGCGACGTGCAGGGGGGGCAACCCAAGAGATGATCGTCGAGCCTGGTGCGAAATTGACCCGTTTGCATGCGGGCGACTACGACATCACGATTCACGAAGGCTCCGACCAAGTCTCGATCGAACCGAAACAAGTACAGCTACGGCGCGGTGAAACCGTCATCGCTCGCATCGTTCGATCCCAAAAGCAAGAGTCTGGATCCACGCAATCGGGAACTATGGGAACGGCCACTGCGGCGCTCACCGGGGAGCTTCGGCGATCTAGCTTTGCCGGGGTGAGCCTACCGGCGTCGGTTGAGACGATCCTCTTCAAGGGTAAGTCCCTTTCTGAATGGTTGCTTGTCTTAGAGCGAGAACGCGACCCTGGTGAATGGAAAAAAGCTTTCGAAGCTCTCCACAATGCCGATCCCCAACTCGTTAACTCCCTAGCGCATGCCATACGCGAGTTGGGGCTCCAGCATCACTTCTTCAGCCCAGTATCGAATGGCTGGTTCCTACCGGTCTTCTCCCACGAAGAGCTCGACCGTTTGGTATTGGAATCCATACAAGGCGAGTCATTGCAAGCATGCTTGGAGATCCTTAGCGCCGTCGCGGAGATTCCCAAATTCAAACTGTGCAATGGTGATGTGTATCAAGCGAGTCGACTTTCGCAGTCGTGGGCATTCGTTGAGGAAAAACTTGCGAAGTCGGCCCCTTCGTCAGAACTGTTGAATGTGATATTCAACTTCCCGGTATTCCACTCGATCGCCAAAATCAAGGACACTGATTTTTTAAAAACGCACCCTTGGATTGCCTTTCTGATCCATCGCATTTCGATCGCCAAACAGATCGACACACAAAGGAATAAAGAGTTTACCTCCACGATCGCAACCCTCTTAAACGACCCAAAGTTGGACTTGGATCGGTTCTTGCTTTTAGCAGGCTTCACGCCATTTTCCGGTTCGGCCGACGATGATCTCGACGCCTGCCGCGAAGATCTCGACGCCTGCCGCGAACAAGTCCGAGAACGGCTCGCCAACGAACTGCGTCGATGGGCCGGTTCGGGCAAAGTACTTGGGGGATTAGGTATGGGGCCGCCGATGGTCACAATGAATTTCGATGGAATCGGCTTTGGACGCGGCAATTCCACCAAAGGCATCGGTGGTGGCGCGGGAGGCGGCGGCATGGGAGATGGTGGTATGGGTGGTGGCATGGGAGGTGCGTACGGGGGCATGAATCCGAACGAGCGGTCCGAACTCGGAGTGCAACTGCTTGCCTTGTGCTCGAGGATCCCTCGCGAACTAAGACCGGTCGAAGCGCTCGAACAACTCGCAACCTCGATGCGTCCGATCGCCGCGAATGCATCGGAGTCGAAGTCGCTGGGAGGCATTTCTTGGGGTAATGTCTATACTTTTGACAATGAATTCTTGGGTGTGCTGACGGCCGGGGGAATGCGGAAGCTTACCGAGCCAGAAGTTGCAAGTGGGCTGCTTCGCTGGCTTGACCAATTGCGATTGGGAGACATGGTAGCCCACGGTGAGGTGGTTAACCGATTCTGGAATGCCTTGAAGCGCCCAGCGACTGCGAATCCTTTGGATTGGATTGTCGAAAGCGGTCGAGATCAATCCAAGATCGATCAGTTAATGAAATTCCTACCCGAATCGTACGCCGATCTCGAGTTAGGCGTCAGCCACGTCGTTCTGGAAACCGATCGGAGCGTCCATCATGGGTCTTTTGTCGTTGGTGGTTCTAGCATGGGGGTTGGCCGAGATCGGTTCGAAATCATACTCAAACTCGAAGCTGCCGGCTGGCGCGTTGCAACGTTCAAGGTCGGCAAAAACGTCATCGAGTTCTAGGGATCGTTGAACGGCTCTTTCGAAGGCGGCTGATCAGATAGAATGGCGTTGAATTAAAAGCGGAACGGCGCAAGCCGTCCGGTGAAAAATCTTGCGATATCGAGGACACTCTATCACTCACCGGAGTGCTTGCGCACTTCCGCTTACACGAATTCAACGCCATCGGGATTTACGCCGGCGAGGCCAAGGCTCTATAGCTACGACGATTTACTTCCCTGCCCGTTCCACTTTGATCCATTCGATCTCCAATTTGAAAGGCCCGGCCTTTTTGTCACCCAACATAAAGCCAATCGAGTTGATTTCTGCGGGTTTCACTGCCCCTGCGTTCGTGACGATGCGACCAAACGAAGTCGCTTCAAACGTATCGAGCGGGATTTTCACCTCAATCCACTGGTCTTTCTTGGTCGGCATTGTGGCCCGATAAGAGTAAGCCACCCGTTGCCTGTTAGGGTAAAGATTCAACATGTATTCGCGCCCGTCGCCACGGACTTTGGCGACCAATGCATCACCCTCCTCGATACCGAGATTCTTAGGTTTGGTTCGCACCGATGCGAAACCGCCATTGTTGGCTAAAGACAGATTTCCGAAGAACTCCATCGTCTTTGCATCGGTGATCTTGAACCTGCCATCCGAGACGCCACCCATCACGCCGTCATTGACCGTCTGCCACTCTTTGGCAGCATCGGGTCCTGGAAAGCCGAATAGGGTCCGTTGCGACTCTTCTGCCATGAGCGTTGCTACCATCCAACAAGCCAAAGAGCCAACCAAGTACACCAATTTCATTTTCGATCATTCCTTCGAGAAATTGCCAACGCAAACAGAGTGTCACAAGCTTGTTCCAAAACGCCGCCGGTGATCGTGCACTTCCACCCAGGGCTACGACGAATCACTTCTTCTGCAAGAATGTCAATCTGTCGCCATCCCATTTTTTGAAGTGAGCGAATGGATGTACCAAAGACGACCATTTCAATACCTGTCCAAAGGATCGCCCCTTGGCACATCGGACAAGGTTCGGCTGTTGTGTAAAGTACGAGATGGTCCCTGCTGATTCCAGGGCTGCTCAGGACCAACTGATTGATCGCATCCATCTCCCCGTGAAATGTCGGATTGGTCGAAGACTTGTTCCAACCCTCGGCCAAAATCTTTCCACTATCACGATGGACTATCAAAGCCCCAAAGGGAAAGTCGGGTACATTTGCTGCCAGTTCAATGGCCCGCCGCATGTAGAGTTCGTGATCGTTCATGCGATGCATTGTATCAATTACGTAACCGATAGTCCGGTTGGGACAAGCTAAGGAGCCAATCCGCTGCTTGGCGAAGAAATCAAAGCGAGCATTCCTCTCAACCCAACGTGCGGGGGGGTGGCGTTACGCGGTTGCACTTGGCATGAAAAGGCTTCCTTGCCAAAGATTGGGTAAGAACCACCACCCCCAATTAAGCAAGGAAGCCAATAATGCTAGCCCCTCGACCCGGCACGAAGAAACATCATCCACGCAGAGCTAATCTTGGAAGTACCGGGGACAGTCCCCGCGTTTTTTGAGGGACAGTCCCCGCATTTTTTTGCCTCTTTTAGGCGCTCGCTGACACACAGGGATCGCAAGGGATGGATTGATGATTGTCGAGTGATTATGACGGAAGTACCGGGGACAGTCCCCGCAATTTTTTGGGGACAGTCCCCGCGTTTTTTGCTGAACGAAAAATCGCGAAAATTCTTCGACCAAATCCAACACCTCCCCCCCCTGTTTCTGCACAATAAGGTCTTGG
>Ga0209598_10001128_pt1 | contig 21837 bp, 27 predicted proteins | sample M_140807_EF_Meta_FD_187317 | JGI IMG/M metagenome (GOLD analysis project Ga0209598, IMG submission 187317) | Freshwater microbial communities from Lake Montjoie, Canada to study carbon cycling - M_140807_EF_MetaG (SPAdes) (version 2) | ecosystem: Environmental > Aquatic > Freshwater > Lake...
AATGACGGGAAATACTGTCATTTAAAACCATTTTCCACGACACAAATAGAGCACTTAGCTTTGTGAGGACCCAAGATGTCGCGCACCACACCGCCCGAAGAACTTCAGCTGATCGAGTCCATCGTCGCGGCGCAGCCTGGCGGGTTGCAGATCGCTGACATCGAAAACGAGATCGAGCGCTTGCAGGGCAAGAAGCTCAACCGCCGAACTTTGCAGCGGCGATTGCAAAAGCTCATTGAAGCCGAGCGTCTGACAACGCAGGGCGAGAGCAAGGCATGGCTTTACAAGCCTGCATTGGCGCAGGGGAATAGTGACGCAGGTCTGGCCCCCATGGCTTGGGCGGGGACGGCGGAGGCGCAGTTGTATGTGAATGTTTCCCCTGAGGGTGCACGTATCCGCGATCAGGTGCGGCTGCCGCTGATGCACCGCCGGCCCGTGGGCTATCGACGTGAGTTTTTAGAGGCTTACCAGCCGGGCCAGACGTTTTACCTGTCGGCTTCATGGCGCAGCCAGTTACACGAGATGGGCCGCACCGCTGCCAACGAACGGCCAGCGGGTACTTATGCCCGGGACATCTTGAGCCGATTGCTGGTGGATTTGTCGTGGGCCTCGTCCAAGCTGGAGGGCAACACCTACAGCCGCTTGGACACACAAAACTTGATTGAGCTGGGACAAGTCGCCACGGGCAAGGACGCCATTGAAACGCAGATGATTTTGAACCACAAGGCGGCCATCGAGATGCTGATCGACAACGCCGATGAGGTGGGCTTTGATGCGTTCACGTTCAAAAACCTGCATGCTGTGTTGTCACAAGATTTGATGCAGGACCCGCAGGCCAGTGGACGGCTGCGGCGGCGGACGGTCGAGATCTCTGGCACGGTGTTTCACCCCGCAGCTTTGCCACAAGTCATTGAGGATGGCTTTGAGCAACTGTTGAACAAGGCGGCGGCCATTCCCGATCCGTTCGAGCAGGCTTTTTTTCTGATGGTGCAGTTGCCTTATTTGCAGCCGTTTGAAGATGTCAACAAACGCGTCTCGCGCATTGGGGCCAACATTTCGCTGTTCAAAAACAACCTTTGCCCTTTGTCATTTGTTGACGTTCCGGAGCGTGCCTACGTTGAAGGTACCTTGGGCGTTTACGAGCTCAACGAGGTCGATTTGTTGCGCGATGTGTTTGTGTGGGCTTATGAACGTTCTTGCCAGCTTTACTTGGCCATCACGCAAACCATGGTGGAGCCTGATCCTTTGAAGATCAAGTACCGCGAGGCGCTGATACAGGCGGTGCAAGCCTTAGTGAAAGGGCTGCTGCAGCCCAAGCCCGAGGTGATTGCCCAAGTGGCCTCAGGCATCGTCAGCGGAGCCGACCAAGCGGCATTCATGCACATGCTGACGGATGCAGTGCGTCAGCTGCACGAGGGCAGCATTGCGCGGTATCGCTTGCGCCGATCCGAGTATTCGGCTTGGTCTGCCGGATTGCTTGCGCGCGAGCTGGGTTGATCGCGATCAAGGCCACGCCATCACCCCCCGCAGCCCCACCCCATAACTTTCAAAGCCTTGCACCGCCCAGCACGCGCTGCTGTCAATGCAATCGTGTTGGTGGCCATGCACCGTGGTGCGCACGCCCATGCGGCGGGCCAGTTCGTCCAGCTCCTTGAATCCGTGCTCGTGGTAGCCCGGGGCTTCGTGGGTGATCAAAATGTCGGCTTGCAGTGTGGCCAGTTGTTCGATGTCTTCGGGGTAGATGCTGGACCAGTGTTTCAGGGGAACGCTGTTTTGCCAGCGTTCTTGGCTAGGGGTTTGGCTGGCGTGTTCGACGCGGTTGCGAAATTTGGGCGCTTGCTGGTCTTTGGGGTACCAGACCGCACCTCTGAAAATGCCGCCCAGCCCAGCAATGCGTGTGCCGCAGGGCAAGGTGACCACGCGGCCATGGATGTTGCGGTCCGCCAGTTCGCTGTGCCAGACGTTGGCAAAGTTGTCCGCATGGTCGGTGTCGTGGTTGCCGTGAATGAACCAGACGCGCTCCCAAATAGCCTCCAGCTCGATGTGCAGCGGACGGGCGGGTTCCAAGTCGCCCAGCAGAATCACGGCGCGGGCGTTGGTGTCCATGGCCGCATCGATGATGTGCTGCCACTGCCCGTGTGGGTCGCCGCAGAAAAGGAGAGGGCCGGGGTGCATGGGTCTTGTGGCAGTTTTTTTCCAGGTAAATCGTACATGATGTAGTGGTGTTCATAGAGTAACACTCGTGGTTATACTGGCACAAACAGGAGTCAATACATGCCCACCTTTTCCGTCAAATTGGATGAACAGGCTCGAGCCAGGGTGCAGCTCGCAGCAAGCCAGAGCGGAGTCACGCCGCATGCGTTCATGGTGCAGGCCATCGAGTCGGCGGTCACCCGTTCGTCAAAGGATGACGCCTGGGTGGCCAAGGCTTTGCAGTCCAGGCAAAACTTGTTGCAAAAAGGCGAGGGTGTGGATGGCCAGGCCATGGCAACTTACCTCAAGGACAAGGTGCGCGGCATTGAGAGCCAACGACCGCCCGTGCAGGGACTGGAGCAATTGCTGGCCACGCGTGCATGACACGTCTGGTGCAATCCCCTGAGGCGGCTCAGGACCTCGAATAGCTGGTGGATTTTTTGCTTCTCAACCTGCCTGAACATGCGGTTGCAACGGTGGACTTGGTGTTGGACGCGTTGTCCGTATTGGAGCGTCACCCGCTCATGGGCCGCCCTGTGGCCCATGGCATGCGTGAGTTGGTGATTTCCCGGGGGCGTTCGGGCTATCTGGCGCTGTATGTTTTTGATCCAACCGCTGATGTGGTGTTCGTGCTGGCCTTGCGGCATCAGCGCGAGCAGGACTATCACTGATTTACTGATCGATGATTGTCTGCCTGCGGGCATGTAGCCGCTGAGGCTGTCGACCTATCCCAACCCTTGCATATTGACGACCTTACATCACCGGGTAATCAATGTACCCCTCAGGCCCAGGCACATAGATGGTTTTGGGGTTGACAGCGGCCAACGGGGCGTTGAGTTGGAGGCGTTGCACCAGGTCGGGGTTGGCGATGTAGGGGCGGCCAAATGCGATGGCGTCGGCGCGGCCCGATTCAACGGCGTCCAGGGCCATCTCGCGGGTGTAGCCGTTGTTGGCGATGTAAGCGCCTTTGAAGGTTTTGCGGGCCCATGCAAAGTCAAAACCGGGCAGGTCACGCGGACCCCCGGTAGCGCCCTCTACAAAGTGGATGAAGGCGATACCACGCTCGCTGAGCGCTTCGACCAGTGGGCCAAACACGGCTTGGGGCTGGCTTTCTGCCGAGTCGTTGGCGGGCGAGACTGGCGACAGGCGAATGCCGGTGCGGCCGGCGCCGATTTCGGCCACCACGGCGTCCACCACTTCTAGCGCGAAGCGGATGCGGTTTGCTGGCAAGCCGCCATAGGCGTCGGTGCGCAGGTTGGTGCTTTCGCGCAAGAACTGGTCAATCAAATACCCATTGGCACCGTGGATTTCGACGCCATCAAAACCGGCCCGCATCGCGTTGGCCGCGCCTTGCCGGTATTGGTTAACGACGTCTTTGATTTCTGACGCAGTCAAGGCGTGCGGCACGGGCGCAGGCAATTTGCCGTTGCGGGTGTGGGTCATGATGTTGGGCGCGACCGCTGAAGGGGCCACCGGCTGAAGGCCACCCGTCATCTCGGGGTGAGAGATGCGGCCCACATGCCATATTTGCGCCACGATTTTGGAGCCTGCTTGATGGACGGCTTGGGTGATGTGTTTCCAGCCTTCAACTTGCGCGTCCGAGTAAATGCCGGGTGTGGCCCGGTAGCCTTTGCCGCCAAGGGACACCTGGGTGGCTTCGCTGATGATCAGGCCGGCAGTGCTGCGCTGGCGGTAATAGGTGACGTTCATTTCGCTGCCCGGGACGTCGCCCGCCGCTTCATCGGCGCGGCAGCGCGTCAGGGGTGCCATCACGACACGGTTGGCGATCTCGATGTCACCAATACGGGTGGGCTGAAACAGAAGCGCTGGGGTGGGGGTCATGTGCGAAATTCCTGAGGAGGCTTGGCTTACAAAGGATTGATTTTGCCTTGTTCAAATGACACAGGGTGCGATTGATAATAGTGAACCCCTTGAACCTGAGACTGAAAGCGTGAACACCATCGCCGTGATCGACTTTGAGACCACCGGTATTTCGCCGGGCATGGGCGACCGTGCCACCGAGGTGGCGATTGTGTTGCTGGAAAACGGTCAGGTGGTGGACCGCTTTCAGAGCTTGATGAATGCGGGGCTGCGGGTGAACAGTTTCATCACCCAGCTCACCGGCATCACCAACGAGATGGTGCAGGCCGCACCCCCGGCTGAGCAGGTGATGCGTGAGGCGGCGCGCTTTGTGGCCGAGCGGCCCATGGCGGCGCACAATGCGGCGTTTGACAAAAAATTTTGGCAGGCCGAACTGGCGCGTTGCGGGCAGGATGCGCCGCACCCTTTTGCTTGCACGGTTTTGCTCTCGCGTCGCCTGTATCCGCAAGCAAGCAACCACAAGTTGGGCACGCTGGCGGCCTTGCACCATTTGCCTTCGTCGGGCCGGGCCCACAGGGCGCTGGCCGATGCCGAAATGGCGGCGCATTTGCTGGCGCAGATGCAGCATGATCTGAAAACCCGCTACGGTTGCAACCGTGCCGACCATGCCCTGTTGATGGGCCTGCAGCGCATCAGCCGGCATGGGGTGGGCCCGTATTTGAAGCAACGGGCAGGGGCCTGAAACACCCGCGACTTTGGTGGGGGGCGATCAGGGTTTTCCCTTTTGGGCGGCCCCCTTTCGGATGCCATACTGAATGCGTACAGGCCAAAAAATGGGCTGTCAATCATAAGTAAACACCTTACAGGAGACCCCCATGATGTTGAAGACAAACAAGCGAATACTGCTCAAGGCATTGGGCGCAGCAGCGATGGTGGCTGGCATGTCCGCAGGCCCTGCAATGGCACAGGCACCGCTGGTTTTGAAGATGGCGCACGTCTACAACCCGGGCAACATTTGGTTCAATGCCGCCGAGTCGTATGCCAAGGCGGTGGAAACCAAGTCGGGTGGCAAAGTCAAAATCCAAATCGCCGCCAGCGGCTCGACCGGTGATTGGCCTGCCTCCATTGAGGGCCTGAAGATTGGCACCAACGACATTGTGTTGCAGTCCATTGGCACACTCGACCGCTACAACGTGTTGCCGGGTCTGGAGGCGTACCCCTACCTGGTGCGCGATGTTGACCATTTCAAGAAGGTGTACTACGGCCCTGTGGGCACAGAGTTCATGGACGAGGTGGCCAAAAAGACATCGTTCCGCATCATTGGTGCGGGTTACCGTGGCGCGCGTTGGCTCAGCTCCAACAAGCCGGTGGCCTCGGTCGCGGACCTCAAGGGTTTGAAGTTGCGCGTGCCACCGCTCAAGATGTACCGCATGACTTGGGAGTTGCTGGGCGCCAGCCCGGTGCCCATGGGCATGGCTGAAATGTTCACCTCGATGCAGCAAGGCATGGTTGACGGGCAAGAAAATCCGCTCGAGATCATCGACACGATGAAGTACTACGAAGTTCAAAAATTCGCGATTGACACACGCCATGTGATCGGTGCCATGACCTGGATTTATTCCGACGCACGTTTCAAGCAGTTGCCTGCTGACGTGCAAAAGTTGCTGAAAGAAGAAGGCGAGCGGGTGATGCTGGCGGCGACCGACACCATGGTCGGCACCGAAGGTGCATTGCGCACCAAGCTCGAAGGCCACGGCATGAAGTTCAACGCCATTGACACGGTGGCCATGAAAGCCAAGGTGGCCGACATTGGCAAGGAGTTCCCGGAGCTGGCCCCTTGGGCCACCAAGTTCGCAAACGTCAAGTGAACGAACAGGCTTCGAAAGTGGGGGCGCCCTTGGCTGCCCCGCATTGGGCCCTTGCTTGGGCCATGCGGCTCGAAAAGTTGCTGGACACGGTGTTGGGCCTGATGTTGTTGACTGTGGCTCTGGCCTTGTTTTATCAGGTGTTCGGGCGTTACGTGATTGGCCGCGCACCGGGTTGGACCGAAGAGGTCGCCCGCATGCTGGTGGCTTGGATGGCCATGCTCGGCGCTGCCGCTTGCTTGCGTGATGGTGGACACATTGCGGTCGGTGCCTTGGTCAATGCCTTGCCAGCCGGTTGGCGCACAGTGCTGCTCGCTGTTCGTGACCTGGCCATCTTGGCCACAGCGGGGGTGCTTGGTTGGGCGGGTGCACGCTTTGCCAACCTGAATGGCTCGCAAGAATCGGCCGCACTCGAGATTCCCATGTCCATTCCCTATTCGGCCATGGGTGTGGGTGCCGTCTTGCTGGCGCTGATGTTGATTTTGGCCCGTATGGGGGGTGAGACGCCCCCTGTCGACTCCCTGTCGCAAATCGATTGAGACTTCCATGACGATGCTTGGCGTGTTGCTGCTGTCACTGACAGTGCTTTTGCTTTTGGCGGTTCCGGTGGCCTTTGCACTGGTGCTTTCGGCCACGATTGCCGTGTTGTTTGTCGGCGGCATTGACCTGATGATCGTGCCGCAGCAGGTGTACCAGGGGCTGGACAGCTTTTTGTTGCTGGCAATCCCCTTGTTCTTGCTGGCCGGTGAGCTCATGTCACAGGGGGGTATGACCGACCGCCTTCTCGGATTTTGCAATGCCGTCTTCGGGCGTTTCCGGGGTGGCTTGGCCATGACGAACGTGGCTTCGGCCACCCTGATGTCCGGTATTTCGGGCTCGGCCATTGCCGATACCTCGGCCTTGGGCAAGGTGTTGATTCCCGCCATGATCAAGGCCGGTTATGGGCGCGGATTTTCTGCCGCACTGACGGCCGCGGCCAACGTGGTGGGGCCGATCATTCCGCCGTCCATCACGTTTTTGATGATCAGTGTGCTGACCAATTTGTCCCCTTTGAAGTTGTTCATCGCGGCGGTGATTCCGGGGGTGCTCTATGCCAGTGCGATCATGCTGGTCGCTGTGGTGATCAGTCGGCGGCGCGGTTATCCGGCAGCGCAGGCGGTGAATCTGGCGGGCATTTGGCGCGAATTCAAACTGGCCTTTTGGGCGTTGTCGATGCCGGTGTTTCTGGTTGTGGGTATCCGCACTGGCATTTTCAATGTGACCGAATCGTCCGCGGTTGCCGTTGTTTATGCGTTGTTTGTGGGCTTCTTTATTCACCGAGAGCTGGACCTGAAAAAGCTTTGGCAGGCGCTGGTGAGCTCGGCTCGCGGGACCGCCGTGATCATGATCATCTTGGGCGGTGCGCAGGTGGTGTCCTGGTTCTTGGCCTACGAGCAGGCGCCCCAACGCATCGCCGATTGGATGCTCGGCTCCATTGGCGACCCGATGGTGTTTTTGTTGTTGGTCAACGTCTTGCTGCTGCTGGTGGGGACCTTCATGGAAAACGGCCCTTCGCTGGTGTTGCTGTGCCCGGTGCTGTATCCGGTGGCAGCCAAATTCGGCATTGATCCCTACCACTTTTCAATGATTGTCGGCATCAATTTGCTGATCGGTTTGATCACGCCGCCGGTGGCGATCAGCCTGTCCATAGGCTCACTTATTGCAGGAGCGCGTTCAGACGAAGTGAACCGCGAGGTGCTGCCGTTTCTAGGCGCCGCCATTGCGGTGGTGCTGATCGTGACCTTTGTGCCTGCGGTATCACTGTGGTTGCCTTCGCTCATTGGCGGGCGTTGAGCGGTTCTAGCCGCAACGCGTCACGCTGTTTATCCATTTTCAAGGAGTGCAAGACATGTCTCGACGTTTTGATGGCCGCGTAGCCATGGTGTGTGGTGCTGGCGCTGTGGGCCCAGGCTGGGGCAATGGCAAGGCGGCGGCCGTGCAATATGCCCGCGACGGCGCAATGGTCGCTGCCATTGACATCAACATCGACGCGGCCCATGAGACGGTCGAGATCATCCGCAGCGAAGGTGGCACGGCTGTGGCTTGGTGCTGTGACGTGACGAAGCGGGACCCCATAACCCAGGTCGTGGCCGAAGTGTTAGCGCATTTTGGGCATATTGACGTGTTGCATAACAACGTCGGTCTGCCAGCCATGGGTACCATGGAAACGCTGGACGAGGCCGAGTGGGATCACGCGATGAACATGAACCTGAAAACAGTTTTTCTCACCTGTCAGGCCGTGTTGCCCATCATGGTGCGACAAGGCAAGGGCGCGATTGTGAACATCTCGTCCCTTGCCGCGATTCGCTACACGGGCTACCCCTACCCGGCGTATTACGCCAGCAAGGCTGCGGTGAACCACTTGACGGCATCGATGGCGCTCGAATACGCCAAAAAGGGCATCCGTGTGAATGCCATCATGCCCGGCATGATGGACACGCCGCACATTTATAAGGCCATCGCCGGCCAATACGCATCGCACGAAGAGATGGTCGAAAAACGCAATGCCTTGTGTCCCACCGGCCGCATGGGCACAGGATGGGACATTGCCAAGGCGGCTGCATTTTTGGCGTCCGATGAAGCCCAGTACATCACGGGCCAATGCCTGGCTGTGGATGGTGGGTTTTCCGTCAGGGCCTGAGGCGCGTAACCAATTTCTTGAGTCTGTCCTCTAAAGTGGGCAAAAACACGGGTTTTCCCTTGCTTTGATTTTGCTGCAGTGCAACAATTCGTTCACTTCAACAACTCCTCACAAGGAAATCACCATGTCTTTCAATACTGAACAATTCGCCGCCGCTCAACAAGCCAACCTGGCTGCAGCCACTGATATGTCCAAAACCGTGATGAGCGGCTTTGAGCGTTTGGTTGAGCTGAACATGGCGGCTTCCAAAGCGGCTTTCAGCGAGTCTTTGACAGGTCTGGAAACCCTCTTGGCTGTGAAAACTCCCCAAGACTTGATGGCTGTTCAAGCCAGCATGGGTCAGCCTGTGTACGAAAAGTCGGTGGCTTACAGCCGTCATTTGGTGGACATCGCCACATCGACTGGCGCTCAATTGACCAAAGCCACCGAAGGCAAAGTGGCCGAAGCCCAAAAGGCATTCACCACCCTGCTGGAAACCAGCCTGAAGAACGCACCTGCCGGTTCTGACGCTGCTGTGGCCGCGATCAAATCCGCCATCGAAGTCGGTAATACAGCCATGGAAAGCGCACAAAAAGCCGTTAAGCAAGCGACGCAAGTTGCTGAAACCAACTTCAAAGCGGCCACCAGCCAAGCTGAAGCCGTTGTGAAAACAGCGATGACCAAAGTGAAAGCAAAAGCTTAATTCGCTTCAGCCTCACTGCAAAAAGGCGCCTACGGGCGCCTTTTTGCGTTGTAGGCGCAGCCGATGGAGGCGGCCAACGTGACCTTGTATCCTCGTTATTTCCGGCCATAGGTGCTGTCATGGTCAGGTGAAATGGACAAGAGCCGTATGAAATCTACGTCTCGATAAGCCGTACAACGTCGAGATTGGGTGATTCGCAAAGAGTAAATGGCATCAATTCCTTGTGGTGGTTTCACACTGAGAATTTTTTCCCATTTCAAACCGTTGTCACGATAAACCTGGCTCCAACTCAATTGACGGATTTTGCGCAAGGTATCTAAAGCGGCATTTCGTTCCGGTTTTTGCAAGCCGAAAAGATGTTCCTGAAAAACGGGATTGTTCAAGTCCAGGCGAACAGCGCTGTCGTCAGTACCCATCTGGCTTACTCATTCTGGGCCGCAGAGGACAGCAGCGTGTCAGTGTGAGCATCAGATGCAGAATGTTGCTTTGACCACTGCAGAGCACGTGCCAAGTCGGAGGCCATTTGCGGTTCATGCAGCCAGCGTTCGTTGTCAGGGATGACTGTGGCCGTACGAATCAACCAAACGCCCGTTTCCTGTTCTTCGACCAAAACTTGTCGGCCCGCAAATTGTTTGCCAAGTGAGATTTGGCCGTTGGCACCGACGACTTTGACGATTGGCGGGGACATAACTGGCATGGCGTTTTCCTTGGTGCGTTTCTAAATTAGTGCCGCACTAATAATTGTATTCCACAGCCTCAACTCGTCAAGGCCTTTTTGCCTTGTAAGCGCAGCCGATGGAGGCGGCCATGATCAATCCCATCGCCAGCAGTTGTTGGGCACTCAATTGTTCAGACAAGACCAGCCAGCCCGCCATCGCGCCCACTGCGGGCTCCAAACTCAGCAAGACGCTGAAGGTGTGCTTGGGCAAATGTTGCAGGGCGTACATCTCAAGGCTGTAGGGCACAGCACTGGAGACGAGCGCAACGACCAAAGCAATCAGTAGCAAATGGCTGTCGAATAAGGCCTCGCCTGCGACGGTCAGTCCGACTGGAGCCACCACCACGGCCGCGATCAGCATGCCCATGGGCGTGGCCATCGCGCCATAGCGCGCGGCGACCCGCTGGCCAAACACGATGTACAAAGCCCAGCAACAGCCCGCCCCCAGCGCAAAGCCCATGCCCCCCGGGTCAAGGGCGTCGGTGCTGCCCGGCCAAGGCAGGATCAAGCCCAGGCCCAAGATAGCCAATATCACCCAAACAAAGTCGAGGGGTTTGCGCGATAACCACAAGGCCACAGCCAAGGGGCCGGTGAATTCAATGGCCACCGCCAAGCCGAAGGGGATGGTTTGAAGGGCGCAGTAAAACAGCAGGTTCATAAAGCCCATGGGCACGCCATACAGGGCCAAGGGCAGCAGATCGGCCTTGACCCAGGTTCTGCGCCAAGGTCGCAAAAAGAGCATCAGCAGTGCGGTGGAGAACACCAAGCGTAAGGTGGTGGTGCCCTCGGCACCGACAAGGGGGAAGAGGCTTTTGGCAAAAGAAGTGCCGACACACAAAGACACCAGGCTGCCCATCAAAGCAGCCACGGGCAAAACAGGAAAGCTCAAGGCACAGCGTCCAGGACAATGGCCTGACCGTGCGGGGTGCGGGCTGCAGCGTCTTCCCAGGCGTGTTCAAGATCGTGGATCTGATCGGGCGTGCCGATGTTGTGCTGGATCACCATGTTCTCCAGTGCATTGAGCCAATGGATGTAGTAATGATGCCCGTCGTCTGCGTCACCACGGGCTTGGGCGTCGCGTATCGCTTGCGTCAAGGCGGCGGCCCATTGCGGCCAGGTGAACAGGCCTTTTTCATGCAGCTGCACGGTCATGGCAAAGGCGTGGGCTTGCCAAGGCTCGGCAAACACCACAGCGCCCGGTGAATCTGAAGTGCCATCCGATACAGAAGGCAGCGGCATACCGCCGGCACATTGCCCAGCGATGTCTTCCAGCGTCAACTGCGTGGTGTTGGCGTTCACAGCACCGCTTCCAAATACGATTCCCAAGCGTCCACACTCACCTGCACTTGCGGGTCGGCTGCTTCGCCCCACAGGTCTGCGCCATCAAACACCACGGTGTACAGCCATTCAGCATGGCTGTCGAAAGGCGGCAAGGGCTGGCTGACATGGCGGTCAGCCAACACATGGCTGCCGTGGGTCTGCACAACGGTGCCGGTATGGCCGCGTACATAACGGGGCAAGCGTGTATGGCCTTGCGGGTGGATGTTGCGGGCCCGCACGCGCTGGCCCACCGCAAAAAGGGCAGGGCCGACAGACTCCCTAAGGGTCGGGCTGCCAGCGGCCAAGGCGGCGTCCACGGTCTGGGCATTGAGCACGCGCGCGACGGGCAGGGGCTGGGTGTGCATGTGGCCGGTTTGCAGTTCGGTGGTGGTCACCATGCCGCGTTCAAGCATCAGTTTTTCGAGCGCGCGAGTCCAAATCTCGTAATAGCTGCTCGACAGATAGACCGCGGGGGGCAAAGATTCGCGGGCGGCGCGGGCCAGGTCGATGTTCCATTGACCAGCCGCCCCCATGGCCACAGTCATGGCCATGGCCCGGCTTTCCCAATCGGCATGAAACAGCGGTTCGTTGGGCTCGGGCAAGACTGGCCCGAAACCTTGCATCCCACCCATGTCGTGAACGCCGTTCATGCGGCCTCCTCAGCGGACAAGGCCAATCCCGTGCCGATCATCGCGTTGCGTGTGACCCGCTGGGCCAATTGAGCTTCGTCAAGCTGGTCGGTGCCTTCAGGCCGCATGGGCAGCACCAGATAGCGAACTTCTGCGGTGGAATCCCAGACTCTGAAGGTGGTGTGTTCGGGCAGGCTCAAGCCAAAGTCGGTCAGCACACCGCGCGGGTCCATGACCGCTTTGGCGCGGTAGGCGGCGCTTTTGTACCAAACCGGGGGCAGCCCCAAAATGGGCCAAGGGTAGCAACTGCACAGCGTGCAGACCACCATGTTGTGGACTTCGGGGGTATTCGCCACAGCCACCATGTGCTCGCCTTGGCGACCGGTGTAGCCCAGCGAGGCAATGGCCGCTGTGGCATCTGTCAGCAGCCATGCGTTGAAGTCCGGGTCGCTCCAGGCCTTGGCCACCACGCGCGCGCCATTGTGGGGGCCGATGTCGGTTTCGTAGGTTTCAATGATGCGGTCCAGCGCGGCCGGATCTACATACCCTTTGCGGGTGAGCAAGGTTTCCAGGGCGCGCACCCGGATGTCCATGTCGCTCAAATGGCTGGGCTCGTCAGGGCCGTGGGTGTGATGGTGGCTGTGTTGATCGCTCAAAAGGGGTCTCCCCATGAAGGCATTGGCTTGAAAGGACAAGGACTTTAGTGCGCATCATAGCCCGCATACAATCACGCGTTGACTTGCCCAGGCCGCGTTGGCCGTATGGAACAGGCTTTTACAGTATTTACAGGAGATTGATCATGTTTGCATCTGCTTTTGCTCAAACCGCACCCGCCGTGGCCGCCTCTGGTGGCAGTGACATTCAGTCCTCGTTGATGAGCATGCTGCCCTTGCTTTTGATGTTCGGGGTGCTTTACTTCGTGATGATTCGCCCTCAAATGAAAAAGCAAAAAGAGCACAAAACCATGATCGATGCCTTGGCCAAAGGCGACGAGATCATCACCGCCGGTGGCTTTCTGGGCAAAGTGAGCAAAATTGGTGACGGTTATTTGAGCGTCGAAGTGGCCACAGGTGTCGAGGTTCAAATGCAACGCTCTGCCGTGGTTCAGGTTTTGCCTAAAGGCACTGTCAAATAATTCAAAGTCCACAAATCAACGTTTTAGACGCGACCCATCATGAACCGTTACCCGGTATGGAAATACGCAATCATCGTGATCGCGCTCTTGTTGGGGGTGGTCTACACCCTGCCCAACTTCTTTGGTGAAGCGCCTGCGGTGCAGGTGTCCTCGAGCAAGGTGACTTACAAGGTCGATACCGCCACATTGGGCAAGGTCGAGGATGCGCTCAAGGCCGCTGGCGTGCAAGCCACTTTGATCTCTTTGGAGGGCACATCGATTCGCGCCCGCTTTGAGACCACCGACGCCCAGCTCAAAGCCAAAGACATCATTCAAAAGGCCTTGGTGCCTGATGCGGCAGACCCGGCCTATGTGGTCGCCTTGAATTTGATTTCGCGCTCGCCCAACTGGTTGACCGCATTGCATTCCGCGCCCATGTATTTGGGGCTGGACTTGCGCGGTGGCGTGCACTTCATGTTGCAAGTGGACATGAAGGCGGCCTTAACCCAAAAAACGGATTCAGTGGCTGGCGATATCCGCACCACTTTGCGCGAAAAAGACGTGCGCCATGGCGGCATCAGTCGCAATGGTTTGGCGATTGAAATTCGCATGCGCGATGCGGCCCAGATCGAAGGTGCCATGAGCGTGTTGTCTGCCCAATTCCCTGATTTGCAGGTGACCCAAAGCCCGGATGGCGCTGAGTTCAAGCTGTCTGCAACCATCAAACCTGAAGCGGCACGCAAGGTGCAAGAGCAGGCCTTAAAGCAAAACATCACCACTTTGCACAATCGGATCAACGAACTCGGCGTGGCCGAGCCGGTGATCCAACAGCAAGGCCTTGACCGCATTGTGGTGCAGTTGCCCGGCGTGCAAGATACGGCCAAAGCCAAAGACATTTTGGGGCGCACCGCCACGCTGGAAGTGCGCATGGTCGACGAAAGTACAGACGCCCGCACGGCTGAACTGGGATCAGGACCGGTGCCATTTGGTGCCGAGCGCTATCTGGAGCGTTCCGGTCAACCGGTGGTCGTTAAAAAACAAGTCATCCTGACCGGTGACAACCTGACCGATGCGCAGCCCGGCTTTGACAGCCAGACACAAGAGCCGGTGGTTAATTTGTCGCTGGACGGCAAAGGTGCCCGGATTTTCAAAGATGTGACCCGCGAGAACATTGGCAAGCGCATGGCGATCATCTTGTTTGAAAAAGGCAAGGGCGAGGTGGTTACCGCGCCGGTGATCCGCGCTGAAATCGGTGGCGGACGTGTGCAAATTTCTGGCCGCATGACTTCGGTTGAAGCCAATGACACGGCGCTGCTGCTGCGCGCAGGTTCCTTGGCTGCCCCAATGGAGATCATTGAAGAGCGCACCATCGGTCCCAGCTTGGGCGCCGAGAACATTGCCAAGGGTTTCAACAGTGTGACTTGGGGCTTTCTGGTGATCGTGGCCTTCATGAGCATTTACTACATGGTCTTCGGTTTGGTCTCGGGTATCGCCTTGGGTGTGAACTTGCTGCTGCTGGTGGCGGTGTTGTCCATGCTGCAAGCCACCTTGACCCTGCCCGGTATGGCGGCGATGGCGCTGGCGCTGGGCATGGCGATTGACTCGAATGTGTTGATCAATGAACGCGTTCGCGAAGAGTTGCGCAGTGGTGCTAATCCGCAAGCGGCCATTGCGGTTGGTTACGATCGCGCATGGGCCACCATTTTGGACTCCAATATCACCACCTTGATCGCGGGTGTCGCTTTGTTGGCCTTTGGCTCGGGCCCGGTACGGGGTTTTGCGGTGGTGCATTGCATCGGTATTTTGACCAGCATGTTTTCGGCCGTGTTTTTCTCGCGTGGTTTGGTCAACCTTTGGTATGGCCGCCAAAAGAAATTGCAGTCGGTGCGCATCGGTACGGTGTGGCGTCCCGAGTCCTCGGCTGTGGCCACCACTGACAAAGAATGAGCGGGAGCTTCAATCATGGAATTTTTCAAGATCAAAAAAGACATCCCGTTCATGAAGAACGCGTTGGTGTTCAACGCGATTTCTTTCTTAACTTTCTTCCTGGCGGTGTTCTTTCTTTTTTCGCGCGGCTTGCATTTGTCGGTGGAGTTCACCGGCGGCACCGTCATGGAGGTGAGCTACAGCCAGCCGGCTGATGTGAACAAGGTTCGCGGCATTGTGGCGGGCTTGGGTTTCAGTGATGTGCAGGTGCAAAACTTTGGTACTGCGCGGGATGTGATGATTCGCCTGCCCGCACAAAAAGGCGTCAGCTCCGCGCAGCAAAGTGAAAGTGTGATGACCGCCTTGAAGGCCGATACCGCAGATGCGACGATGCGCCGCACGGAGTTTGTCGGGCCTCAAGTGGGCGAAGAGCTGGCGACCGATGGACTCAAAGCTTTGGCCTTTGTGGTGATCGGCATCATGCTGTATTTGGCCGTCCGTTTTGAGTGGAAGTTTGCGGTCGCGGCGATTGTGGCCAACTTGCACGACGTCATCATCATTTTGGGTTTCTTTGCCTTCTTTCAGTGGGAGTTTTCACTGGCGGTGTTGGCTGCGGTGCTGGCGGTGCTGGGGTATTCGGTGAACGAATCGGTGGTGATCTTTGACCGGATTCGCGAGAACTTTCGCCGCTTTCGCAAGCTCAACACGGTGCAGATCATTGACAACGCGATCACCTCGACCATCAGCCGCACGATCATTACCCACGGCTGCACCCAAATCATGGTCTTGTCGATGTTGTTGTTCGGTGGCGAGACGCTTCATTACTTCGCCATGGCACTGACGATTGGTATTTGCTTTGGTATTTATTCGTCTGTTTTTGTGGCTGCGGCCATTGCCATGTGGCTGGGCATCCAGCGTGAAGACTTGATCAAGCCGGTGATCAAAAAAGACGGTGACCAAGACGGCGAAAACGCGGGCGCTGTGGTTTAAGCGCAGATTTTTGCCTCAAGCTTTCGCGATGCGCTGAAACAGACCGCCTGGCAAGCGCCCTATCCGCCCTGCCAACTCCAAGGTCAACAACTGCGTTTGCAGCGAGGCGGTGTCCAATCCACAACGTGCTTGCAAAGCGTCAAGGCCCACGGGGTCAAAACCCATGCAGTCCAGCAAATGCGCTTCGGGCGTCAGCACCAACTCTTGCTCCTCGGTTGCATCGCTTTGGCTGGATTTAAAGGGGTCGGGCACACGCAGCTCTTCCAGCACGTCTTGCGCTGACTCCACCAGTTTGGCGCCTTGCTTGATCAGCGCATGACAGCCCTTGGACTGGGTCGAGTGAATCGAGCCCGGAATGGCCAGCACCTCTTTGCCTTGCTCCAGTGATTGTTTGGCCGTGATCAAGGAGCCCGACTTCAAGGCCGCCTCCACCACCAGCGTGGCCTGCGACAAACCCGAGATGATTCGGTTGCGCTTGGGAAAATTCGCATTCAAGGGGGGCGTACCCAAGGGGTATTCACTCAAGATCAATCCCCGTTGCGCGATCTGGTGCGCCAGTTGCAGATGGTGTTTGGGGTAGACCCTGTCCAGCCCCGTGCCGACCACCGCGATGGTGGCCAAGGCCTCTGGGGCAGCACCTGCCAAGGCCCCTTGGTGCGCAGCGCCATCAACCCCCAATGCCATGCCGGAGACCACGGTCAAACCTGCACTGCTCAAGGCTTGTGCAAACGCTTTGGCGTTTTGTTCCCCTTGGGGTGTGGGGTTGCGACTGCCCACCACCGCGATGCACGAGGTGGCTTCGAGCTTGGCCAGCCAGTCTGTTTGTCCAAGGGCGTACAGCATCATGGGGGGGTCGGGCATTTCCAGCAGCGCGCTGGGGTAGTCTTTGTCGCCGAGCGTCACGATGCTACGTTGCACATTGGGGTCTGCGGGTGTTTGCAGCCATTCCCACGTGTCGTCCAGCAAGGTGTGCCAAGCTTCGGGCTCTTGCTGCAAAGCCAGCGCTTGCGCAGCAGAGACGACTTGCCGCAAAGTCGAACTGCTCTGCGTGAAGACGGCTTCAGGCAAGCCAAAAGCAGCCATCAAGCGGCGCATTGTTTCGTTGCCCACGCCGTGGGTCAAACTCAGACGCAGCCAAGCGGCCAACTCTTCTTTCGAAGTAATCATGTCTTCTCCCTGACTTATTTGTGGTTCATTGTGAAGGCAAGGCGTGGGTGATGTCAAAATTGCGGGCATGAAACTGTGCATTCTGGATAACGATGTGCTGGACCCCGAGATGGCTGCGGTCTATGGCAGCTACGCGGCCATGACTGAGCGCTTGTTGCGCCAAGCCGGTGCGCAAGGTGAAATCGACGTGTTTCACCCCTACCATGGCCACTACCCCGCCGATTGGGAGGCCTACGACGCGGTGTTGCTAACGGGCAGCCGAGCGGATGCTTTTTCGGATGTACCCTGGGTGGTGAACTTGCGTGCGCAGGTGACGCACTTGTTGACCGCACACAAAAAACTGGTCGGGATTTGTTTTGGCCACCAGCTCATTGCCCAGTGTCTGGGCGCGCCGGTCGGGCGTGCGCCGCAAGGCTGGTGCATGGGGCGCATGACATATACAAGGTTTGGCGAGCCCGCGCAAACATGGTCTTTGCTGGCCAGCCATCAAGACCAAGTGCTGACACTGCCGCCCGGCGCGCAGTTGATGGCCAGCCATGAACAGTGTCCTGTGGCCGCTTTCCGTGTGCAAGACCGGGTGTGGTGTGTGCAACCACACCCTGAGTTTGTGCCCGATTACAGCGCCTTTTTGCTTCACAAACGGCGTGTCCAACTGGGGGAGCAGGCCTTTCAAAAGGGCATGGACAGTTTGTCACAAGGCCATGATGGATTGGCTTTAGGTCAGGAAATTGTGCGTTTTGTGGGTTGAGTCAGCGAAGGGCCCATAAATTGGCGAAAATACACGGTTACTCTGACTTTTTTTCTGCGCCATGGCCTTGCTTCATATTCTTCGTTACCCTGACCCCAAATTGCACACCGTGGCCAAGCCCGTGGTGGCCGTGGACGAGCGCATTCGCGCTTTGGTCGCCGATATGCTGGAGACCATGTACGACGCCAGTGGCATAGGTTTGGCTGCGACCCAGGTCGATGTGCATGAGCGTGTGGTGGTAATCGATACCTCCGAAAAGCGCGATCAACCGCTGGTGTTGATCAACCCCGAAATCATCTGGATGAGCGATGAGCGCATCAAAGGTGAAGAGGGTTGTTTGTCGGTGCCCGGGATTTACGATGGTGTGGAGCGCGCGGCCCAAGTCAAAGTCAAGGCCATGGACGCGCAAGGCCAGGTCCGCACCATTGAGGCGGACGAGTTGCTCGCCGTGTGCATTCAGCACGAGCTCGACCATTTGATGGGCAAGGTGTTTGTCGAGTATCTTTCGCCCCTCAAACGAAACCGCATCAAAACCAAACTGCTTAAAGCCTTGCGTGACGAAGACGACTGAAAGCCCCCTTTGATGCGTGTGATCTTTGCGGGTACCCCCGAATTTGCCAGCGTGGCGCTGGCGCAGTTGCACGCAGCAGGACATGAAGTCGTGTTGGTCCTGACCCAACCCGACCGACCGGCCGGACGCGGCATGAAGCTGCAAGCCTCGGCCGTCAAACAGTGGGCGGTGTCAATGGGTTTGGCGGTGTCGCAGCCGCGCAGCTTGCGACGCGATGGCAAATACCCCGATGATGCCCAGGCGGCCCAAATGGCCATCGCGGCGGCCCATGCCGATGTGATGGTGGTGGCGGCCTATGGTTTGATCTTGCCGCAATGGGTGTTGGATGCGCCGCGTCATGGCTGCTTGAACATCCATGCTTCCCTGTTGCCACGTTGGCGCGGGGCTGCCCCGATTCACCGTGCCATTGAAGCCGGCGACAGCGTGACCGGTGTGACCATCATGCAAATGGATGCGGGGCTGGACACCGGCGACATGCTGTTGACGCAAAGGGTGTCCATCGTGCCGACAGACACCACTTCAGCGTTGCATGACAAATTGGCCGACTTGGGCGCGCGCATGATCGTGCAGGCGCTGGACAGTGTGGGACAGCACATGCCGCAAGTGCAGCCCGTCGAGGGCGTGACCTACGCGCACAAGATTGAAAAGTCCGAGTCGGGCGTGGACTGGACCTTGCCTGCTGCGGTGATTGAAAGACGCCTACGGGCCTTCGACCCCTTTCCTGGCGTGTCGTGCGAAATGGCCAATGCAACTGGCACAGAGATTGTCAAACTCTGGCAATCACAAGTGCTGCCAAATACAAGCCAAAGCCCAGCAGGCACGGTCTTAGGCGCTGATGCACAGGGCGTCTGTGTGGCCTGTGGCGAAGGCGCCTTGCGCATCACCCAATTGCAACGGCCCGGTGGTAAACGCCTGAGTGCGGCAGATTTTCTGCGCGGCTTTCCATTGCAGCAAGGGCAAATGCTGGGCACTACAGCGTAAATCTGGTCGATGTTTTTCCTGCCCTCTCTCTACAGACATCCTGAGTTTGCAAAAGGCGCCCGTGAGTTGGCGCCGCAAGCCTTGGGCATTGCCGCATGGGGCCTGGTGACGGGCGTGGCCATGGTCAAGTCGGGCATGAGCGTGTTCGAGTGTGTGGTCATGACCTTGCTGGTGTTTGCCGGCAGCTCGCAATTGGCGGCCATTCCGCTGATCATTGCCGGTGCGCCCGCATGGGTGATTTTGGCCACCGGATTTTGCGTGAATTTGCGTTTCGTGGTGTTCAGTCTGCACCTTCGCCCGTACTTGATTCACTTGCCACTGTGGCGTCGCTTGGGCCATGGTTACATGACCGCCGACGTGAGTTATGTGCTGTTCATCAAACGCTTTGCCCAACCCGGCACAAGTCCTCAGGACAGGCTGGCGCAAGAGGCCTATTTGGCAGGGAACGATGGCCTCAATTGGTTCAGTTGGGTCACTTGCAGTTTGCTCGGCATCACTTTGGCCAATGGCATTCCACCAGCTTGGGGGCTGGGTTTTGCGGGCATCTTGTGTTTGTTGGGCATCCTGTGTTCGCTGGCAAGTACGCGCATGCGGGTCTTGTCGGGTTTGGTGGCCGGTGCAGCCGGCGTGACGGCTTATGCTTTGCCGCTCAAGCTGAACATCGTGGTGGCGATTGCGGCCGCGGTGATCTTGTGCCTGACGGTTGAGCGTGTGCGGGGTGTGAAATGACCGACTGGTTGAACGGCACCGACCTGTGGACACTCGCGGTGATTCTTGGCTTGGCAGCGATGACGGTGGTGACCCGTTGTTTCTTTTTCTTCTCCAATCAAGAGTGGCATCTGCCTCATTGGGCCCAACGCGGCTTGCAGTACGCGCCGATTGCTGCGCTGTCGGCTGTGGTCATTCCTGAGGTCGTGATGCAGCAAGGCGAGCTGATCAGTACCTTGCAAGATGCCAGGCTGTATGCGGCCGCAGTGGGTGCGGCGGTGTACTTTTGGCATCGCGACGTGCTGCAGACGATAGTGCTGGGCATGGCGGTGTATTTGCCGTTGCATGTGGGCTGGGGCTGGTAAACATACCTCAACGACAGTGACGGTCAGTCTGTGTCAGTTCCAGTCAGTCGCGGCTCATAAAATGACAGAAAAATTACCTTTACAGACCAGCATGAACTTTATTCGTTTTTCTGACTTGTGCGCCAACGGCTCTGCCCAAGGCCACCGTGTTTTCATTCGCGCCGACCTGAACGTACCGCAAGACGCCGATGGCGCCATCACCGAAGACACGCGCATTCGCGCATCGGTGCCGTGCATTCAAATGGCGCTGGACGCCGGCGCTGCCGTGATGGTGACCAGCCATCTGGGACGCCCCACAGAAGGCGAATTCAAACCTGAAGACTCTTTAGCCCCCGTGGCCAAACGCCTGGGCGAGTTGCTCGGCCGTGAGGTGCCTTTGATTGCCCACTGGGTCGACGGTGTCACCGTGGCGCCGGGCCAATTGGTCGTGCTCGAAAACTGCCGCTTGAACCAAGGTGAGAAAAATAATACGCCTGAGTTGGCCCATAAACTCGGCGCTTTGTGCGATATTTTTGTGCACGACGCCTTCGGTACCGCCCACCGCGCCGAAGGCACCACCTATGGCATTGCGCAGTACGCGCCGGTGGCCTGCGCAGGGCCCCTGTTGGCGGCCGAAATGGACGCGATCAGCAAGGCCTTGGCCTCGCCCCAGCGACCACTGGCCGCGATTGTGGCAGGCAGCAAGGTGTCGACCAAACTCACCATTTTGAAAAGCTTGGCCCACAAAGTGGACCAGTTGATTGTCGGCGGTGGCATTGCCAATACCTTCATGTTGGCGGTGGGCTTGAACATTGGCAAGAGCTTGGCCGAGCCTGATTTGTTGGCCGAGGCCAAAGAAGTCATTGCGATCATGAAAGCGCGCGGCGCCGAAGTGCCGATTCCGACGGACGTGGTGACGGCCAAAACCTTTTCTGCCGATGCCGTGGCCACGGTGAAAAAAGCCACAGAAGTGGCCGATGACGATTTGATTTTGGACATTGGCCCAGAGACAGCGGCCAGGCTGGCCGCGCAGCTCAAGCAAGCCGGCACGATCGTGTGGAATGGCCCGGTGGGGGTGTTTGAATTTCCTGCGTTTGAAAATGGTACCAAGGTCATTGCGCAGGCGATTGCCGAGTCCCGAGCCTTCAGCATTGCCGGCGGTGGCGACACCTTGGCCGCTATCGCCAAGTACGGTATCGAACACCAGGTGGACTACATCTCGACGGGCGGCGGTGCTTTTCTGGAGGTGCTGGAAGGCAAGACCTTGCCCGCATTTGAAATTTTGACCCGCCGCGCTGCGGGTTGAAGTTCAAGGCAAGCAGAAAAATTTGCCGCTAGCCAAGACTAAGACCTCGTTTGCATCAGTCCTTTAGGCTGCCG